>ERZ838516.44-NODE-44-length-168769-cov-8.712952_pt1 | contig 168769 bp, 136 predicted proteins | sample MGYA00519910_ERZ838516 | MGnify/ENA primary metagenome ERZ838516 (study PRJEB31850, sample SAMEA3708837) | human gut metagenome | biome: human gut; feature: human-associated habitat; material: faeces | place: China | collected 2014 ... | reverse complement strand
TTTCTTCATTTTATCACCTCATAAAAACGAACTAATTAAAATTACAAGATACTAGGCTTTTACCAGCTAGGCCCGTAAAGCACCGTTATTAAGACGGTGAAATAAGGGCCCAGTCCGAAGGACTGGCTATGCTAAACTGGCTCTATCTTTTCAGATCTAGGGGCGGGCTGTCCCGAAGTGAAGTCTGTGGAGAGATGTGAGACCTGAAGGAGTATACGGTTGTGTCCAAGCACGTGAAACTCCTTTTGGAGAACGTGCAAAAACCAAACTGTACTCCTTTGGGCAATCCCGCTGAAGCAGAAACCCGCCGAGGCAACTTCGACATTAAGCTACGGCTGTCGGAGAAGTGGTAGGAATCCTCTTCATTTATGGAGGGGAGGAAGTCAATAGTAAAAAGCGAACTATGAGGAAAACCCCGTTAGCCCATTACTCAGCTTCAAGTCCCAAATTCAACGGTTAATGCAATGCAAAACTCAACAGCTGGAGTCGGTAGCCGCGTAAGAGGCTGCCGAGTTCAATCAAGAAAGCCTGCGTTCATTTAAACTTTCGCTGAAGGTTTCGACGAGGAACTTACTTGAAGAGTACAAAGCGTGACTACGAAGCTTGGCAAAGAATTTGACATCCAGGACTACCTTATCAATACGGAAAACAATCCCGAAGCTTTTTTCAAGGCCTGTGTTGAAGAAGATCTGGGAGATGGATCACTCGTTAGAAGGGCACTTGGCGAAATGGCGAAGGCTAAAGGAATGGTTCAGCTCGCAAAGGAGACAGGTCTCCCAAAGCAGTGTTTGTACAGAGCGCTCAGCCCCGAAGGATCACCTAAATTCGAAACGATATTTAGAATCAGCAAGGCCTTGAAGCTGACGATTCCGACTCATCGAGCCTGATTTAAATTCTCCGATCTCCGCTGCGGCTGGAAAGCTCTAAAAGTTACTCTGTGTCCGCTGGCGCTCTCTTGAAAAGTTTTGTAAGACCGGCAAGCCAGAATTTCACAAAGATGCCGACGCATAACGCCGAAATAACAGTTCCTTCCCGCAGCCCGCGTATTTCGTGGAAAACGCAGTAACTAAGAAGTAAAGCCAACAAAACCAAAATAACGTCATTGGCGATTTTGACGGATGAAAATGGCTTGTGCAGAACCGTACTGACCGCAAGTACGAGTCCTTCCCCGGGTAACGCTGCGGCGCCGGCAAACACTTCTAAAGCAACGCCGAGTCCGAGAACCACGTTTCCAAGCATCGAGACTGCAAAACATTTCCAATAAATATCTGAAGACAAGAACTCAGTGATCTGCATAGATGTATCGATGAAGTAAGAGAAGGCGAATGTGATCGGAATTTGCGAGAGAAGTAGAAGCTTGTTGATGGATTTTCGGAGCAGCAGCCACTGTGCAGCAACAAAGAGCAAGTTAATGAAGAAAGTAGTTTCACCGAAGGTTAAGCCGCTGGCATAAGACGACACTAATGGCAGAGAGCTGATGGGCGTGGTTCCGAGATTGCCTCGAGTCACGAGTGCGATACCTAAACTCATGACGAACAATGCAGCGACGAATATGAACCACGGGCCTAACTTGCGAAACATATCGGAAAAATTTGAAAGATGTTGGACTTGAGGATTAGAGATTCAAGAAAGAAAAGTCGAAGGGCTGAGCTTCGACTTTTCAGATTGATTAGAGGTTAGAAACCGTTATGTTCCTGCTTTTGCTTCGGACTTCGATGGGGCAGGAACGTCGTTTTCGACTTTGCATATCACTTCCGGCATCGAAATGATATGCAGATCCCTCTGCTGGAACGGAATGTTGATCTTGCGCTTGTTGAATTCACGGAACATCGCGCGACCAATGTTGGACCTCAAAGTCGCGGTGCCTTTTTCGGGGTCGGGAACCCAGAAGTACGACGTCAGTTCAATACCGTCGGCTCCGAAGTTCGTCAGAATGGTGTAGGGCGCCGGATTGATCAGCACGCGCGGCTGTTTTCGGACGATATCGGTCATGAGCTCAATGACTTCATCAATGTCGGCGCTGTAGTCAACGCTCATCATGACGGTCGCACGTCCCGGACCCAACAGGTACGAGGTATTGCGAACGCTGCTGGTGACGAAATTCTCGTTCGGGATAATCGTTACGCTGCCGTCGTAAGCCTTAACCGCTGTGTAGCGCGTCTTGATGTCCGTCACAATACCTTCAACGCCGGAAACGTTCACCAAGTCTCCGATTTTGATGCTCTTATCCAGAAGAATAATGAATCCGCTGACGTAGTTAGAGGCAATTTTCTGTAAGCCGAAACCTAAGCCGACACCGATGGCACCGCCGAAGACACCAAGCACGGTGATGTCAATACCAACGGAAGCCAGACCGATCAGAATCGCAATCGTCACTAAAACGACCTTGACTACCCGGATGATCACAACGCGGACGTTGGACTCCATGGTCGGAAGGCTGTTTATCCATTTCTCAAAGAACTGACCGATCCACTTCGCGATAAAGAGCGCTAAGGCAATCGAGAAGCCGGAAAGGAAGACAGACCAAACCGTTGCGTTGGTGCTTCCCAGCGGAATTTTGGTGGTCTGCATGAATTCGACGCACTTAGGCAGTACACCGACGATCTGAAGCGCGACACCGCCCCAAATCGAAAACGTCAGGAAGTTATCCAGGCTGCTGTTGTATTTGCGCGAAAGTGAGTGCAGCAGAAATACGACCGTGCGGATCACAACGTAGGCCCCGAGAATCAGCCACGCAATGGATTCCAGCGGCAGGGCTTTCTTAGGAAGCAAGCCGAAAAGTCGCACGGTAAAGGTGCTGACCGCGATGAAGAACATTCCAAGCAGCGGGAAACTCAGCCGCAAAATCAGCGTCTCTATGCCTCGTCTTACCTTTGCCCAGAAGGCGCTCTCGCGATGTTCAGGCTTGACAGGGGCTTCGCCTTCTTCCGCTTTGATCTCGTCGCTTTCGATGATTTCATTGTCGGCTAAGTGCTTAATAATCCGCATGCGGATGTATTTGCCGAGCAGCCAAGCTAAAAACAGTGAGCCCAGAATGGAGGCCAGCTGCCAATAGATGATCGGCTGGTTAAGCCCTTTTTCAAACATCAGCAGGAGTTGATCCAGGATGTTGCTGTCGCCGCTTAAAAGTTCTTCTGTCGTAACCGCTGTTTGTGCGACTTTGGCGATTTCGGCGGATGCGGCTGCCGAGGTACTCATAGGCTGTCTCCGTTAGGTTAACGACCGTTTGCGTCGTCAACCGGATCAAATGTCAATGTAATAGAAGAGGGAATGTCTCCTACCGGGGGTTTGGGGAAGGGATTGCACATCAGAATCGCTTTTTCCACCGCTGTATCGAAAGCCTTCAGACCGCTGCTGCTGATCATCTTGGGCGGAACAGCCTTCTGACCGTTCTTGAGCAGTCGGACATCGAACTTGGCAACGTACATTCCGCGTTTGGCGCCGGCCGGCGTATTAAACGTAATATGCGGGCGGATGCAGGCAACGATACGGTTGTTGTACTGGGCTTGCTGAAAGTTCGTCATGGCGCCGGAGCCTGAACCCATGGCAGATCCGCTCTGGCCGGTTAAGCGGCTGAGCATTTCTTTTCTGCGGGCGGCATTCGCCTGTTCTTGGGCTCTCTGACGATTGAGTTCTTCTTGAGCCTTGCGCTTTTCAGCTAAGGCTTTTTCTCGCTGAGCCTTTTCTTCAGCGATCTTGCGTTCGCGTTCCTGAGCTTGCTTCTTGAGTTCTTCCTGCTTGGCTTTGCGCTCGGCTTCTGCTTTTTCTTCAGCCTTACGTTTTTCCTCCGCTAAGCGTTTCTGCTCTTCTTGTTTCTTCAGCTCTTCCTGACGCTTCTGTTCTTCGATGCGTCGTTCTTCTTCCTGACGGCGCAGTTCAGCCTGGCGAGCTTCTTCGGCTTTGCGCTGCTCTTCAGCTCGTTTGGCTTCCTGAAGCTGACGTTCGCGCTCAAGAATGCGTTGTTTTTCCTCTTCCTGTTTCTTCTTTTCGCGGTCGAGTCTTTCTTGGACGATGTCCGGATCCTCAAGCAGATTGGCTTGACGATCTAAATCCGTCTGAGCGATAGGAGGCGGGGGCGGAGGCAGCTGCTGCTGAGGCTCTTCCGGAGCAGGAGGCTCGGGAGCGGGTTCCGGTTCCGGCTGAGGTTCAGGTTGGGGCTCCGGTTCGGGCTGAGGCTCGGGTTCCGGCTCAGGCTGCGGTTCCGGTTGCGTCTCTGCCGGGGCTTCTGCTGCCGGCATGTCGCCGTTCCACAGTTCGGCATAGACGGGGCCTGTCGGCTCCGATCTCCATTGCATGGAAACGAAGAGCAGCACAAAAAGAAGCCCGTGGGCGATTAAAGCGAGCACAAAAGCCGTGCCCCAATAACCCTGAGCGCCTGAGAGCCGATTCGCTTGATTCGGAGATAAGTCGTCCATTACTTGGCACCGCTTCCTTCAAGTTGCAATGACAGACCGATACGCGTGATGTTGGCCTTTTGTAGATTGCGCATCACGTCGATGACTTTTTCATATGCGACGGTTTTATCCGCAGCAATGACAACCGGAACCTGATTTCCGTCGGTCTGCATCGATTCGACCGTAGAGACTAACTGAGGGAAATCAACCGGAGTTAATTTCTTTGCGGTATCGCGGATCTGGAGTTTGCCGTCTGGCGAGATAATGACTTCGACAACTTTATCCGGAGTGCGAGCCGCTTTATTGACTTTCGGCAGATCGACGATCGAAGGATTGACGTATGGGGCGGCGACCATCAGGATCACCACGAGAACGAGCATCACGTCAATGTACGGGACGACGTTCATCTCTGCTAAAAGACGTCTTTTGCCGTTACGTGCCATGTTGCGTCCTTAGGCCTGACGACCCAAAATGTTCTGGAATTCCTGCATGAAGCTTTCGTACTGGCTCGAGAGACGATCCAGACTATAAGCAAAGCGGTTGTAGCCGATAACGGCAGGAATAGCGGCAAACAGACCGATCGCGGTTGCCACCAGAGCTTCGGCAATACCCGGGGCGACGACAGCCAGCGAAGCGCTTTCCAGGTTGCCCAAGCCTGTGAAGGCGTCCATGATGCCCCATACGGTGCCGAACAGACCGATGTACGGAGAAACGGAACCGATGGTCGCCAAAACGCTCAAGCCCGACTCGAGAATGTCGAGTTCTCTCTGATAACGGGCGCGCATGGCGCGAGACACACCGTCAATGACGCCGAAGGTGCCGGCGCGGGCTTCGAGATTGCTCGCGCGGCTTCTTAAGAACTCGGTCATGCCGGAGTAAAAGATGCCCTCCTGAGGACCGATGGAAGAGCGTCGCTCGGTGGCGCTTTCGTAGAGTTTATTTAAATCTGCACCGCCCCAGAAACGCTTGTCGAAGTTGCGGGCTTCTCTTCTTGCACGGCTCATCTGGAACCATTTCTGAAAAATAATGGTCCAGCTCACTAAAGAGAAAATCAAAAGAATAGCCAAAACAATCTGAACAACGGCGCTCGCATGAGCAACCAAAGTAATGATTGATAAATCGGCAGATGCTTCCATCACAGTCCCTTGTACTAACGAATGATTAATGAGTTAAAAGTTTTTTGAGTTGTTCTGAAATAGGCTCGGGCATAGCCACCGGGCGGAATGTGTGCGCGTCGAGCGTGCCGCAGCGAACGTCTCCGACGTTGAGCACTTCATCTCCTCTCAGAATTTCCTGATGAAATTCAAAAGAAGTACGGCCGCACGCGGTGACCGTTGATCGAACCACTAATTCATCATCCAGCCGGGCCGGTTTCTTGTACTTGGCTTTGGCTTCGGCGACGACAAAGACGACGCCGAGCTCTGAGTACAGCCGCTCCTGACTCCAGCCCAATGCGCGCAGCCATTCCGTGCGTGCGCGTTCCATGAACCTGAAGTAGTTGGCGTAATAAACCACTCGTGCACAGTCTGTGTCTTCGTAGTAGACGCGAACCGGCCAGTCGAAATAGTGTTTTTCCATCAACAAATTCTCATCCGAGCGCGCGTAAGCGCGCTCAAAAAGGCTCCTTGAAGCCCAGCCTCACATAAGAGCGCATTTTAACAAACGGGTACCTGAGAATCAGGCTTGAAAGGTCATTCTTTATACCCGTTTTTCGGAGCGATAAAATCTTTCGCGAATCTTAAAAAGTTGGGAATACCCCTAGACGGGAAACCGTCCCTAACTATTTTATTTCTTTGGAATTTTTTGTGATCTGATAAGATATCTCGTCCCAAAATAGGCGAAAGGAACAGCAGTGAAAATTAAAGTAGGATACGGCGCAACTTACGGCAGGCTCCTTAGGTTGTCAGCGGCTGTCTTTGCTGTGATCGCACTGACCTCCTGCAAAGAAATTCCGAACTCTGTTCACACGGAAAAAGAACTTGCCTCCAATACGCTTTACACGCCGTTCTCCGGCCGCAGTCCGAAGCATTTGGATCCGACGAGTTCTTACTCTTCCGATGAGACGCCTTACACCTACAGTATTTACGAACCGCTTTACCAGTATCACTTCCTAGAGCGCCCTTATCGCCTGATCCCTCGTTCCGCAGCAGAGGTCGTTAAACCCGTTTATCTGGATAAAGACGGAAAGGCCTTACCTGAGACTGCTTCGGCGGAAAAAATCGCTCTGAGTGTTTACGAGATTCCGATCAAAAAAGGAATCCTCTTTGCGCCTCATCCGGCTTTTGCCAAGAACGAAAAGGGCGAATACATCAACCACGCGTTAGCGCCTGAAGTCATCGACGAGCTGCACAATCCGATGGATTTGCCGCAGAAGGGTACGCGAGAGCTGACCGCCGAGGATTTTGTTTACTCGATCAAGCGAATGGCCAATCCCCGCATCATTGCTCCGGTCTACGGAACGATGGTGAACTATCTTCCGGGATTGAAAGACTTTGCCGTTCAGGTTCGCGCAGAAGACAAACGCCTTCGCGCCGATCTCAAGCCCTCTGACAGAGACTTACCTTTCTTAGACTTGCGGAAGTTTGAGCTCAAAGGTGTTTCGGCGCCGGATAAGTACACGCTGCGGCTCGAAGTCAAAGGAAAGTACCCGCAGTTCCCCAACTGGCTGGCCATGACGTTCTTTGCGCCGGTTCCGTGGGAGGCCGAAGCCTTCTACGCCCAGAAGGGCATGGCCAAAAACAACTTGTCTTTGAACTATTGGCCCGTGGGTACCGGCCCTTACATGCTGGTGGAATCGATTGAGAACCGCAAACATGTCATGGAGCGCAATCCGAATTTCCGTAAGACGGAGCTTTATCCCTGCGCGGGGGAGCCCGGCGATGAAGCGAAAGGATTTTTAAAGGACTGCGGAAAACCGCTGCCTTTCATTGATCGGATTGAAATCACGGCCGAAAAAGAAAGCGTGCCGCTTCGTACGAAGTTCCTTCAGGGCTACTACGACTCTCCGCAGATTGAACGTCTCGACAACGGTCAGGGCTTCTTGATCGGCATGGCCGACAGCGCGGAAAAAGAAAAAGAGTACAAAGAAAAGAAACTGCAGTTTCCGCAGACCATAGAAGCGCAAAACACGTACTTCGGCTTTAACTGGATGGATCCGGTCGTAGGAGAAGGCAAGACGCCCGAAGAGCGCGAGCGCAACAAGAAGCTTCGTCAGGCGATTTCTATTGCCATGGACTGGGAAGAATATATCCAGATCTTTGAGAAAGGGCTGGCGTCTCCCGCGCATGGACCCCTGCCGCCGGGACTTTTCGGATATCGAGAGGACGGCGCTGCGGCCTTTAACCCGATCGTTTACGAAAAGACCGAAGACGGACTCGTCCGCCGCAAATCCATTGAAGAAGCCAAGAAACTCTTAGCTGAAGCAGGCTACCCCGGCGGCCGTGATGCAAAAACCGGCGAGCCTTTAGTCTTGAATCTCGACTTCCAGGCGGCAGCGTCTCCTTCAACGAAGGCTGTGCTCGACTGGTACCAGAAGCAGTTTGCCAAGATCGGCATTCAGCTCGATATCCGCGGCACGGACTACAACCGTTTCCAGGATAAAGTGATCTCCGGGAATCACCAGCTCTTCTTATGGGGCTGGCTGGCCGACTATCCGGATGCAGAAAATTTCCTGTTCCTGCTTTACGGCCCTAACGCTAAGTCCAAGACGGGCGGCTCGGGAGAGAACGCTTCGAACTACCAAAATCCGAAGTACGACGAGCTCTTCAGCCGTATGCGTTATATGGACGAAGGCCCGGATAAGGCCGAGGCCATTAATGAACTGATCAAGATCGTCCAGGAAGATGCGCCGTGGACATTCGGTTACTTTCCGACGAGTTCCGCGGCTTTCCATCAGTGGGTGCACAACGGCAAACCCACGCAGGTTGTGCGCAATCACATTCAGTACCTGAGGCTCGATCCTGAGACGCGAGTGAAGGCTATTAAAGAATGGAACAAACCCATTTACTGGCCGCTGCTCGTTTTTGTTCTGCTGTCGGCCTTGGTGATTATTCCGGCTGTGGCGCTTCATAGAAAGCGGGAGCGAATGACCGCGCGCACCACAGAGGAGGACGTCAAATGATTCGTTATCTCTTAAGACGCATCGGCTACGGCTTCCTGATTCTGATCGGCGTCAATCTGCTGACCTTTATGCTGTTCTTTACGGTCAACACGCCGGACGACATGGCGCGCCTTAATATTGGCGGCAAACGCGTGACCGCTGAAGCGATTCAAAACTGGAAAGAAGAGCACGGCTACGACAAGCCGCTGCTTTGGAATGAGAAGGCCGAAGGATCGGACAAGCTTACCGATACGATTTTTTGGCAGCACAGTGCGCGGCTGATGGTCGGAGACCTCGGCGCATCGGACGCGGGTCGCGACATTGCCTATGAAATCAAAAACCGAATGTGGCCCTCGGTCGCTTTGGCGTTTCCGACCTTTTTGCTCGGCGTCTTTGTGATTGTTGTGTTTTCTTTGGGATTGGTGTTTTTCCGGCACACGAAGCTTGAGATCGGCGGCGTGGTCTTTGCCATTGTCATGATGTCGATCTCATCGCTTTTCTACATTATTTTCGGGCAGTGGCTCTTCTCAAAAGTCCTGCGGCTCGTTCCGATCTCAGGTTTTGAGACGGGAACGGCCATGATTTCGTTCCTAATTCTTCCGATTGCGATCGGTGTTTTCTCCCGCATCGGCGGCGATGCGCTGCTGTACCGCTCGATGTTCCTGGAAGAAATCAACAAGGATTACGTTCGTACTGCTCGGGCAAAGGGTTTAAGCGAAACAGCGGTTCTGTTTAAACATGTACTGCGCAACGCCAGTCTTCCGATTCTGACTTCAACAGTTGCTGTGCTCCCGATGCTGTTTTTAGGCTCCTTAGTGATGGAGAGCTTTTTCGGCATTCCGGGCTTGGGCAGCTTTACGATTGACGCGATCAATGCTCAGGACTTCGCCATCGTCCGTACGATGGTTTTTGTAGGAACTGTGCTGTATGTCATCGGTCTGATTTTGACGGACGTGGCTTACACGATTGCCGACCCGAGGATCCGTTTGAAATGATGCCTAAATTTGTTTTGCTTCCGACGGATATCGTGATTGTCGTCCTTCTTGCGGCACTAACGTTTTATCTGATTCATGTTGCCCGCTCCGAAGAGCTCAAAGCACGCTGGCGTTATGTTGTGAGTTCCGGCGCCTCGTTGTGTTCGCTTTCTCTGCTGTGTTTCTTCCTTTTGCTCTCGGTCGTGGATTCTGTTCATTTCCGGCCGCTCATCGATGTTCAGGATGGGCACCCGATCTATGACGTCAAAGCGTATTCCTTGCTGGATAAAGCCCTCGGAAAAGCGTCTTCGGCAGAAGAAAAGTCATATTCGATGCCGCTTGCGACTCAGACGTTTGAAAAAATTTCCCGCTTTGAAGACGGCAAGCCCGTGCGCGATTACGAACCGCTGAAAGCCGGAGGAGCGCACCTCAAAAATAACGCCGATTGGGCAGAAGACGTCATCGTTAAATCGGCCTGCGGGCTAGGTGCAGGACTCGTGCTTAGCGCTTTGCTGTGGTTCTTAACGGTCGGACTGATTGCTCGATATAAAGATCGCTCATTCAAGGGAGAGGTGCGTACGCTATTTAAGCGCCGCGATGAAGTTCCTTATGAAGCAGTCCTTACGACCTGCTCTGTTTTAATCGTCCTCGGGTGCCTGATCGGCGCGCTTTGGCCGTATTACCACGTGATGGGGACAGATCAAACAGGCAACGATGTCCTGTATCAAGCCTTTAAGTCGGTGCGTACAGCGCTTGTGATCGGAACTCTGGCGACGTTGACGACGCTTCCGTTTGCCGTGGTTCTGGGAATTTGTGCCGGATTCTTCAAGGGCTGGGTAGACGACTTAATTCAGTACCTTTACACGACGTTGTCTTCAATTCCGAGCGTTCTTTTGATTGCGGCTTCCGTGCTGATGATTCAGGTGTTCATTGATTCTCATCCCGGCATGTATGCGACCGGCATTGAGAGAGCCGACCTTCGTCTGTTCATGCTTTCAATCATCATCGGTCTGACGGGCTGGGCCACGCTCGCACGTCTCCTTCGCGCCGAGACTTTAAAGATTTCTCAGCTGGACTATATCCAAGCGGCTCGTGCCTTCGGATTAGGGCCGTTTAAGATCATGAAGCGTCATGTGCTGCCCAACGTGATCCACATCATTTTGATTGTGGCGGTATTGGATTTCTCCGGCATTGTTCTATATGAAGCGGTGCTTTCTTACGTCGGTGTCGGCGTTGATCCGACGACACACAGTTTCGGTTCCATGATTAATGCCGGACGTCTTGAACTTTCCCGCACACCGGTTGTCTGGTGGAACCTTTGCGCGGCTTTCACTTTCATGCTCACACTTGTGTTGTCTGCCAACTTGTTTGCGTCTGCCGTTCGGGAAGCATTTGACCCGAGACTGGTCCTCAAAATCGGGAGGAAAAAGTAATGCTCCGTATTTCTAATATGGTGACTGAAATCCTCACTTCCGAGGATACGGTTCGCGTTGTAGACGGTTTGAGCCTGACGCTTAATCGAGGCGAAATCTGCGCTTTAGTCGGAGAGTCCGGGTGCGGCAAATCTATGACGGCTTTTTCTCTGCTGAGATTGCTTCCGAGCTCCGGACGAGTCTCGAGCGGTGTTGTTACCGTTGACGGAACAGAAATCATGGGTTTGCCGGAAGCTGCGATGCGCAATATTCGCTCTTTCAAGATCAGTTTGATTTTCCAGGAACCGGCGACGTCGTTAAACCCGGTGATGACTGTCGGGGATCAAATTGTCGAGACAATTCTTCTTCATACACCGCTGCGCGGCGAAGAAGCGCGAGCAAAAGCACTCGACTGGCTGAAAAAAGTCGGAATCCCTGAGCCCGAACGCAGAATGAAATCATTCCCGTTTGAACTCTCCGGCGGTCAAAAGCAGCGCGTTATGATCGCTATTGCACTAGCGGCCGAGCCGAACTATTTGATTGCAGACGAACCGACGACGGCGCTGGACGTTTCCGTTCAAGCTCAGATTCTTGATCTTTTAAAGCATCTCAAGGAAACCGAAAACATCGGCATTCTGCTGATTACACATGATTTGGCTGTTGTGGCTCAGGTCGCAGCCAGGGTAGGGCTGATGTATGCCGGTGAGCTGGTGGAAGACGCTTCAGCACGTGAGTTCTTCTCCAAGCCATTGCATCCTTATGCGCGCAATCTTTTGAAGGCGCTTCCTGAAGGAAAGCAAAAGAGCCAGATGCTCGAGGCAATACCGGGCATGGTTCCTCGCTTGAATCGAGAGTTCCATGGATGCCGATTTGCCGAGCGCTGTAAAAAAGCTCGTCCCGAATGTTCTCAGCATAAAGTTGTCCTGCAGGAGATTGGAGACCGAAAAGTTCGCTGCCTGTTTCCTGAAAATGATCCGGTCGAACTTCCGCGAAGTGACGTTGTTGTTGAGCGAGAGCAGAAAGATGTGCCTCGCATTCTTGAAGTCAAGAATTACAGCGTTTGGTTTCCGATTCGCGGCGGTTTTCTGCGTCCGACGGAATACGCCAAAGCCGTCAACAATGTCTCATTCGATGTGCGCAGAGGGCTGACAACGGCATTGATCGGAGAAAGCGGCAGCGGCAAAACCACGGTGGCCCGAGGCATCCTCCAACTTCTCCGACTGCAGGCAAAAATCACTGGTTCTGCGCTCTTGAACGGAAAAGACTTAGGCAGCTTGAACGGTCCCGATCTTCGACAAGCCCGCGTCGATATGCAGGTTATTTTCCAAGATCCATTCTCCAGTTTGAATCCGAGAATGCGTGTTAAGGAAATTCTGCTTGAAGGGTTGGAGAGCCTGCACCCTGATATTCCTGCGAGTGAAGCGCTCGGAAGAATTGAAGATGTCATCGGTCTTTGCGGGCTTCGTTCCGATTCATTGAATCGGTATCCGCATGAGTTCTCGGGCGGACAAAGACAGCGCTTGGCGATAGCTCGTGCGTTGGTGGTCGAACCCAAACTTCTGATTTGTGATGAACCGACATCGGCTTTGGATGTTTCCGTGCAGGCCCAAATCCTGAATCTTTTGAACGAAATCCAAAGAAGCCGAGATATCTCGTACTTGTTCATCACTCATAACTTCGGCGTCGTTCGTTACCTTGCCGATGAAGTCATTGTGATGAAGTCCGGAGAAGTGGTAGAAGCAGGATCGGCGGCAGAAATCCTTAATCGTCCGAAAGATCCTTACACCTGTCGCTTGCTGGAAGCAGTTCCGAATTTCGACTCTCTGAAGTAAGAACAAGAAGTTCCCACAAAGCCGAAAGACGCGTCTGGATACGGAAAGACGTTCTAGGCTCTGTTAGCGAAATTCAGCGAAGGACGAAATAAAAATTCAGAGGGGAGTTTTATTTTCCAGGGCTCGATATAAAGATGATCCATCTTCTCTTGATAAGCGTTCTTGCTGTCAAAGAAAGTATCCAATTTTTGTGAACTGAACAAAATATGAACAAGATCGAACACGTATTGAACAAGTCTTGTGAAAAAGCCGAACTCAAAGGGGTGCTTCTTTTTTGGTTCGGAAAAAGACACGTTCAGTTTTAGCGAAAGACAAAATAAAAATTTAGAGGGGATTTTTGTTTTTAAAAGACCGAATTAAAGATGATCTATCTTTTAAGTATTGGGATTCTTGGTGTCAAAGAAAACGTCTTTTTTGGGAATTAGACTGTTAAAAGGCCAAACTCGAGGAGGTACTTCTTTTTTAATCCGGAAAGAGCAATCGTGTGTTTTCAGTGATGCCTCGCTGGTTGGCAGCGATGTCTATTAAAACATCGCCTAAGCGGTCTTGATCCGACAAGAACTTGATTCCATTGTTTTGGCACAGATCCAAGTAAATCGCCAGCGCCGTCCTTTTGTTGCCGTCCTGAAAGAAATGACCTTTGAGAAGGCTGACGACGATGCTTGTTATCTGCTCTCTGACGGTGTCGTAATAGGAATAGCTGGACAGACATCCGCCTACTCGCTGTTTTCTTTCTTCTGAGCAGCGATTGCCGGTGAGAGCTTCGTTGATCAAGACCACCGCATCAATATCTAATGGTGTACTCATTTGTCTTTGAGATAATCAAACGTCTTTTTGAAGGTGTTTAAATTTTCTTTAAAGCGTTTGAGCATTTGCTCTTTAGTATTTGGGCGGAGCTCCTGTTTTTGAGGAACTGATTTTCTATCTGTCATAGTTCAAGAAAGAGAAGAGCCGATTCGGTTCGATTAACCGGCTCGGCTTCTTCCCTCAGAAAGAGAAATTATCCTTGTTCGCTGAAACGTTCTTTAAGCCGCTGAGGCAGTCCTCCGCTGCGCTGCGTGACGGTCTTTAACGACATGTCTAGGGCATCCTTAGCCCCGAAAATCTGGCACGTTTTTTCCGAGCGAGTAATGCCGGTATAAAGAAGTTCGCGCGTGCATAAAGAGGCAGCATCACTTCCGGCACTTAGTGTTGGCAGGAAGATGGCTACATCACGGAAGCCGGAACCCTGCGATTGATGGATGGTGATTGCAAAGGCGGTGTCATATTTCGGCAGCAGCTGAGCCGGAACGATTTTCTTCAGATCACCGATGAATGCATACCACATCGGTTTGTCGGAATCAGCCGTCTTCAAGCCGAAAATAACAGCGACGTCGCCGTTGGCGACACCAAGGCCGGAGTCGTTTTGACGAACAATGATGACCTTGCCGTTGTACATGTCGTCTGCGGATGGAACTATGAAAGCCGTTTTAACAAAATCTTCGCAATAATCATTGACGGCATTGACGCCGGTCGGACCTTCACGTTGTGCGCACAACGGACGGAAAGTACTCAGTTCGTTCCAGACGTCTTTAAGAGCTTGTTGTACATCATTAGGAAGGTTTTCGAAGTTGGCTGATCTTGAATCCACTTCGTTTTTATCGTTCAAAGTTAAAGTCAGGTTTAAGTTTTCGACTGCGTTGCAGTAAGAATCGAGTTTTTCCTCTAACCACTTCTGAGCCTGCAGAGGAAGATTTCTACCTGCAGATTTGAAAAACACGCCGGTATCTTTAAATCCTTCAAAAGGTTGATCGTCCGTGTACTCAACTTCTGAAATAAAGTCCGAAATGCCGGCTTCTCTTCCTTCTTCGAAGGCCAGCATGCGCTGCGCCAATCTGCCGATAGCGGATTTGTCGTTGAAGCGAATGCTCTCTTTTAATTCAACAATGTGGCCTTTCAAAACACCCGAATTGTCGGAGATGTCAGCAAACACCGAACCAGGTCCGACGGCTGCCAGCTGATGCTTGTCGCCTAAAAACACAGTTTGCGTTTTGGTTGGATCAATTGATCTGATAAGTTTTAACGCAAGGGCGGAGTCAATCATTGAGCTCTCATCCACGATTAGCAGATCTGCTTCGATCGGATTGTCTGCTGAAGGTCGTTTGCCGTTGGATAAATCCGTGACGAGCAATTTATGGATCGTCAAAGAAGTCAGTCTATCTTCCGCAAGGGCCTTGCGAACGGCAGGGTAGTAAGGTGCAGAGGACGGACCGGCATCCGCTTGATTTTTTACGGATTCAAGAAGACGACTTGTGGCCTTTCCGGTTGGGGCACACATTTGAATGATGCCCTTCGGATGTATTTCCAAAAAGGCTTCAATGAATTTCACAACGGTGGTTGTTTTGCCGGTACCGGGACCGCCGCAAATAACGGAGAATTTCTCCGAAACTGCAAGTTCGGCGGCTTCCAGCTGCAGAGGATTTAAAGAGTAGGCTTTCTTGTCGCCGTTTTCTCGTGCATTCTTTAACGTCTGTTCCAGCTGTGCTAAGGCCTTTTTTACCTCGTTGACGTCGCTGGCGCTTGTAGAGCACATACCGTGAATACCTGCGGCCAAACGGCTTTCAGAGCAAAAATTGCGGCGGGAATAAATTCTCAGCTTTTTCGGTTCGCTCTCGTCAAGAAGAAAAGGCGTAGGAGCGACAGAAAGGTTGTTAGGTTCGTCAGCAATTTTGTTGCTGCTGTCTGTTAGCAGCTCAGCTTCCCTGAGCAGCTCCACGTACTTTTTATTTTGCGGCGTTGCATCAAGCTCGGCACATAAACCTCCGAGGTGTTCGGCTTGTCCGAGATGCAGCATGAAGAACGCCAATGCGTCTCTTAGCTCTTCTGTAATGGTTTTTCCTCGACGAGTTAAAAGGTCAAGCAGAATGGTGCCGAGGTTTTCAAATGAATTTTGGTTTTGCGAAATCATTTCAAACTGCTCCTTTGGCACGAGATTCCAGGAGTTCGCGACTGAATCCGTTTTTCAGGAAGTCGTCTAAACATTCGATAAGGGCATCTTTTGGACGTTCAAAGTACGTTCCGCGCGCATTCCTGTCGATGCCGCGCAGGAAGCAGTAAACCGCCCCTCCGATGGCTTTATAACCCGTACCTTCCGGCAGATTTAAACGAACTTCGAGCATTCGTTTGAGCGCAACGAGATAGAGCGCCAACTGAAGCTCGTAGTGATTATTTTTCATCAAGGCGTTCACGGCTTCCGGCGTATAGAGCTCAGGAGTGTTGTTGCGGTAATCAATTTTGTTCGTCTTCCAGTCGATGACCCAATATTTGCCGTCAGCGGCAAAAGCTAAGTCGATGGAGCCCGTGAGATAACCGCGCATATCAAGTTCTGACAAATGAAAGTCTTTATAACGAGAATCAAAGGCCGTTAGCGTTTCAGCCAAAAGACTCGCCGTCAGACGTTCTCTGCCCTTTATCGGAGCTCCGACGGAAAGCATGAATTTCAATTCCGGACGGCAATCTTTAAGATTTTTAAAAAGCTGAGAGAGATGGAAGCCCGGCGCGGAGGGCAGAATCTTTGCTTCGAATAAATTTTCGAAGAACTCTTCCGTTTTAGTCTCGATTTCGGCCTTTCGTTCTTCAGTTTCTGGGGCGACATAACCCTTAAAACGATCATCTAAAAATTTGTAGACTCTGTTCTTCCAGTTATGGAAATTTTTGTCGAAAATCTTTTCTAATAATTCGTGGACTTTCGTGCCAAATTCGGCAGCGCTTTGGGTGCCTTTGAGGACTTCCAATACGTCCTCTTCTTTCGATTCCGCGACAGTTTCCTCTGACTCAAGAGCTTCCGACTCATCAGTGATGACGGCGGAGTCCTGTGCTTCCATGGTTCTCAACAAGCTTGTGAAACTGGAAGAAATCCAAGAACGATTTTGCTTCTCACCGCGACCGGCTCTGAGATCAAGATGCTCCGGCGGTTGTCTGAAGGAGACTTCGGAGTCTCCATATTTGCCGGGTTCGAAGTCAAAACGGATCTCAAAAGGAATGTAAGCATTTAAAGCTTTCTCAGAGAGCATGAGAGGATGTGCGCTGTTCTTGTTGTACTCGGAAATTCCGTCAAGCAAGGCCTTTCTGACTTCTCTTGCCGACGCTTCCTTCGGGCTCAAAGCCTCCCGCAGTCGGTTTAAACCGCCAATAATGGCCAATCCGCCGGACGTTTCTCCGCTGATAGCCTGAGCAAGCGGATTTTTTCCGCCGACGCTGCCGTGAGGCGCTCCGTTCTTAGTTTTCTTGAAGAAATAGGGAAGAACCACCCTTGCTGTGGCTCGCGTCATAGCGACATACAGCAGTCTCATGGACTCCTCATATGATTTCTCAATGAAGTCGTCCGGTGCCTTCTGTTCGGTTTCATAGAAGGTAATGACGCCTGTCGCATCATCTCTAAATTTCTGACCTTTGGAAAAGCTTATCGGCCGGTCAAGGTAATAAACAACAGGGTATTGAAGGCCTTTACTGCTGTGAATAGTCTCAACTCGAACAACATCGGAATCGGTTTCACGTCTCAGAGTGTAGCTGTCGTTGCTCTTTTTTTGTTCTTGTTTTAACCAGCGCAGCAGTCCCTGAAGACTATCAATGGTGTTGTGCTGCTGATGAAGAAGCTCCAAGATGTGCTGATAATTCGTGAGGGCGCGTTCTCCTCCGTATTGCAGTAAACGCTCTTCGGTTTTGGCGCCGGCAAATAGGTTCGAAACAGCAGCGATAATTCCGCTCTTCTCGTAGATTTTTGCTGAGTTTTCCAATAACAGACGTGCCTGCGCGGAGGCCGCATCGTTATTCAATAAGTCATTCAGCGAGTCGCCGAAAATCCTGGTTGCCTGAGCCGCAGCCACAAGACGAGTATCTCTCGGATCGTACATAGCCTCTAGAACGCTCTTAAGTTCGTGCGCTTCTTTGGAACATAAGACATTTTCATTCGAAGACCGAAGGGTGCGAATGCCCCGCCTGCGCAGCTCTTCAATAACCTTGTCAGCATGGAAGCGCTTTGCAACCAAAATCGCGATATCGCTGGGTCTCAGTCTCCGGCCTTCATAGAGGACATTTTCCTTTAGCAAGGATTCGATTTCCTCTGCGATGGCAATAGCCTCCATATCGCGAAGTGTCTCTGCATTGGACAAGGCCTTAGTGTCGGCATTGGACCAGAAAGCGAAAGAGGAAAGGGGTTCGACTTTGCCGTCTTTCTCTAAGAGGAGCGGTAGTTTTTTCTTATTAAACTTCACCGGCGAATAAGAAAGGGCCTGATTCAAAAAGCCGCCGCGGGAACCTTTCCCTTCCGGATTGAAGTACGCATTAACTCCGGCAATGATCCCAGGAGTAGAACGATAATTCTTTACTAACTGATAAGGGTTGTTGATTTCGTTTTTGGCTAACAGATACGTTTCAAGACTTGCGTTCCTGAAGCGATAAATAGACTGTTTCGGATCACCGACAAAGATAACGGGTTTGGAGTTCTCCGGATCCTCTAAGAACAGGTGTTTGAAAATCGAGTATTGAATCGGGTCCGTATCCTGAAATTCGTCAATCAAAGCAGCGCCGTAAAGGTTCTGAATTGCCTTGGTGAATTCCGGATCTTTAACAATGCGTTCTTCTGCTTCGATCAGCAGGTCATCGAACGTAAAAAGACGTTCATCTTTCTTGTTTTCTTCGTAGAGTTTTGTTGCCTGATCAATGAAAGTTTCAAAAAACCGAGTGGTTTCGTCTTCGGGCTTTTGATTCGCATCTTTCATCAGCTTCATTTGCCGGGTGAGCGGCTTGCTTCTGCTCAAACCGGCAGCAGTTGTCAGAATATCTTCCCAAGGAATGTCTCGAGCCAGAGACAGTTGTTCCGTAGGGTAGCCTGGATAGGCCTTCGGAAGGTTTGTACGAAGAAAAGTACTCAGCGCTTTATCTTTAGCGTTTGAATCATCTCCGATCTCAAAGTCGTAGTTTCCCTTTGAAGAAAAGACAAAGTCCTGAAGGATTCGTTGGCAAAAGCCGTGAATAGTAAAAATGGCAGCGTCGTCAATCTTATTCAGCGCTGTTTGCAGTTTTTCAAGAATTATGTCCTGAGAATATTTCTTTTCTCCCCAACTATCCAGCAGATCGTTGAAGCTTCCGCTCTTGTTCAGCCTAATTTGTTCAATCAGTTCCGTCAGGTTGCTGCGCAAACGAGAGGACAACTCATCAGTGGCTGCATTCGTGAATGTCACGACCAAAATACGATCTAGTTCGATTCCTTTCTCGACTAAAAGCCTGAGCAGCACTCGCATCAAGGAATACGTTTTTCCGGTGCCGGCGCTGGCTTCCAAAAGCATGCGCCCCTCAATCGGCGTTGTGGCAGCATCAAATTCTTTATAAAGCATAAATACTCCGATTAAGGTTTAAGTTTTTGAATGAATTCAATTAACGCTTCGAATGCTTCTGAAAGGTAGATGTCTTTCTTTCTGCCATCACCTTTGAGGAGTTTGTAGTAATCGCTGAGTTCTTCTTTGAGAGCCTTAGATAAATCAGCAGCTTTTCTTACGCTTTCCTCTGAGACACCCTGCCAAAGCAGTGCGTCATCCGAGGCATTCATTCCAAGTGCGTGCTTGCAGTGACACTCAAATAACCTCAAGAACGCTTTAAGCGGTTCGCCGCCATGGTTCTGAATAATCGAAGAGTAAGAAATGACGAAATGATCTGTGTCTGAACTTTCGTTAAAGATGAGTAAATCGTAGGGTTCCCCGGCTTCGGTCCAAATAATTTGGCGCAATACTTCTCGGTTTTGTTCCGACGCAGAGCAAAAGACGCCGAGCTTGACGCGCAAGGACTCATCTTCCGTTTTCCAAAGGAAGAGATCCGTTTTGTCTGTGAGCCGATTGACGAAGCTAGAAACTGCAGTCGGAACTCGATAATCAAGTCCCGCCGAGAGGGGTTTTAAAGTCTCAGTCTCCTCAAATTGTTTCCTTGCGGCGTGAGCGTCGGCAACCTCTGAGGTTTCAAAACTGAGAACCGCACGTCGGACACTTTCAATGCCGTACTTCGGATTAAGGTTCAGAAGATTGAGCGCCTCTTGATCAGAGAAGTTATTCTCAAGCAAAGAAAGAAATTTTCGGCTGACCTCTGAGTGCATAAGCTTGTCGTCCTTAGAAGGGACGATCATTCTTTCGTCGGCTTCGAAATCTGATGATTCAAGCTTGAGCAGCGTTGCCGTCCATTCGTTGTAAGAGGTCAGGAACTTTATGAGGAAATTAACCTGCAGTTCGCGGAGCACCGGGTGCTGCATCGTTTTGGGAAGTTTCTCAGCAGGAATCTCGGTGTTGGCAAACATCGGTTCCTTGGCGCCCGGGTTCCTATAGGCATGTTCGATTGAATCGAGGACGTCTTTCCGAGGGCTCTTCCAGAACAAGTTGTTTTCTCGTTTGTCTAGAGATTTTGCTTCCTCTAAGAAATTTCTCATGGAGAAGCGATTCAAAGGAACCTTAGTCACGATGCTCTTCCAAAGCTCGTCTGCCTTTTCCTGAGCTGTGCCGTCCTCCATCCCTACGCTCATGGCATGAGAAAGGAAGTAATTCTTGAAATTATCAATGACGAGCGACGGATTATTTTCGCTTTGCGGTTTCGTTCCGATTGTGTAGGAAATCAAAAGGTTTTCTCGAGCGCTGAGAAGCGTGTCAAGGAAGACAGCGTTATTGTCCTTTCTTGCGTCTCGGTCACCGCGGCGGCGGTGATCCTTGGTCAAGTCAAATTCTTCAAACTTAGGTGTTCCCGGGAACCCGCTTTTCTCATCGAAACCCAAACAGCAAATGACCTTGTAGGGTATTCCTCTGGCAAGTGAAATGGATGCGAAGGTCATCGTTCCGGAGCTCGGTACATCGCGCTTTGTTTTGGAGAGTTCACTTCGCAGCTCGCTTAATACAACATCGAAACTGACGGTTTTTTCCGTGCCGCCGAAAGCGGCAGCCATGCCTTTGCAGACTGTCTCGATGATTTCTGAGAAGTTATAGGACTCTTCAGGATCACAGTTGTTTCCGAAGAAACGCTCTTTCATACCTAACAGAGCTTCTCTCCAGGCCTCTGCGGGGAGTGCAAATTCGGAAGCGAGCAGTTCACGACGCTGATCGGCAAGGTTCAGATAAAGTTGAGAAAGCGCTTGGAGCAAGCGGCCCGAGCCGTCGGAAACGACATTAAAACCGGCTTCCTCATCTCCTCGAATAGGAAGAACACTCTTGAAGGGCAGAGGGGAAGCTTCATCAAGGAAAAAGCCGAGAGAAAGCCGTTCCATGGCGTCCTGAAAGGACGTGTCTTCGTCAGTGAAATTCAGCGCCGCGAGCTGTTCATGATCGATTCCGACAGAGTATCCCGCAGAATAAAGCCAAGTCTGAATGACAGAGATGTCGTCTAAGGACAGGTCCCACTGCTGTTGTACGGGGAGTTTCTCCAGCCAATCAAAGAATTCTCTGGCTGAGAAATCGGACATCAAGAGTTTGCCCAAGCCCACAAACGCATCTGCAAGCGCATTCTGTTTTTCTTCGCTGAGACCGATGATCTTCCAAGGGATATAAAGATCTTTCGGCAGTGATGCCATGACGCCTTCAATGATAGGAGCTGCCTTTTCGATGTCCGGAACTACGACCAAAACATCGGAAGGTTTTAGGCCGCGTTTTTTATCTGTGAGCCAATTCTGGAGAATGTCGATGGTGGCTTCGACTTCTCGGACAAAAGAGGGCGCCTTGAGAATGCGAAGACTGACATCTTTCTCGTCAGGCTCAATGGGCAGCAGCGTGCTGTCCATTCTAAGAATGGAGTTTTGAAAGCTATGCAGAAACGACTTGGAGGGATACTCCAGATATGCGGAAGCTGTCTCGGCACTAACCTTGGTTTTTATTTCTTCTTCGGAATGGTCGAAAGTTTTTTCTGAGGTTACAAATTCCCGAGACCCCGGCTGTTTGACGAATGCCTTTTGACGGTTCTGTTTGTCTTTATCAGAGATATCCGTTTCGATTGCCGAAGCTTCTTCCTCGGAAAAAAGGAAGCTGTCCAATCGGTCAATAGCGGCTCTCGTGCTTGCTGCATTTGTCAACAGATAGTTCAGGCAGCTGTTGTCGACTTTGAAATTCTCGGACCAGTCGAACTGCGCTTTCGGAACGGACTCAAACCAGTACTCGGCGCACGGATTAAGAATGTACAGATTAAGCTCTGCAGGAGAATCTTCATAAGCTCGAATCAGAGGCAGTAAGTTAGGCGGAATCGAGAACGGCAGAAAAAGATGAATCGGAAGACTGTTCTCAACCGGTTTGTTCTTCCGGATTCGCTCAATAGTATTTTCAAGCCACCCGAAGATTTTTCCTTCGCTTTCTGCGCCGGTCTGTTCGATTAATTCTTGCCAAAGACGCTTTTGCCACAAAAAGTCAGCGTTTTTCTTCAATCGCTCTTCTTCTGCCTTTGCATTTGGTACCGGAAGCGGGTGTACCTTATGGTTGAATTTGAATTTCTCTAAAGCCCACTGTTGCAGCCAGTCAAAGCGATAGGAACCGTAAGTAATGAAAACTGTGTTCAGATGACGGGCAAATTCCAACACACCGACGGGGTCCAACGTCTGAATGTATTCATAAAGACGCTTTTCTTCTTCAGGGAAAGCCTTTTTGTTTTGCTTTTGACGCAGGATCTCGTAAAAAGTCCAGTCCATGACCTGAGATGTTTCAGCGTTGGAGAGAGACTGTCCGAGAACTTTGAACATCCAGCTGGCTACGTTAGAGAATTCAATCCCCGGAGTGGCTCCGAAGTGATCCGCGAAGAAGCGGTTGAGGTTGTCCTCGACCATCGGCGTCGGGACGATAACCTTGATTTGCTCAAAAAAGGAGGCATTACTGTTTCGCAGGTCCTCCAGATTAAAACCGATTTTTGTGGCAAGAACCGTTCGAAGAACTTCGAACGAGTTCGAGTAAAAAGTAGAAATCACTGAGGACCCTCCTAAAAGGAAAAGCCGACGTTTTAGTTTAGTTGTGTGGCGCTGAGTCAGGCTTTTTTCAGCGGCGGGACACGTACACAGAAGGTGTAGGCGTAGTCGCCGATAGCATCGAGTTTGTAGCGGGCCCCGCGCAGAAGCACATAGAAGACACCGTCCTTGTCGACTAAGAAGTTGGGGTGTACTTCAAGATCGTTTTTCTGAGCGTAATTTTTAAAGTCTTCCTTGGATTCTTCGATTGTTTTTCCGGGCGTCACATAAACACCGACTAAGAAATGGTCCTCGAAGTAATCGTTGGGAATATCCAAGCGGTCATAGATAGAGACGGCTTCAATACTTTCAATGGTTCGAATCTGTTTTCCGACGAGTGTGTCTGAGACAACTTTTTCCAGTTTGCCGGGAATGGCCTGGATGTCCTGTCTCTTTCCGACGCAGACGAGCGCAACGGTAATTTCTCCGTCTTCAGTATCGCAGCTTGAAGTGTCGCGCGGGAAGCACTGAACCTGACGTACGCCGACGCAGTCCAATCCCATGACAAGCAAAAACTCCTCAGGGAAGTAAATCTGAGAAGCAAAGGACGGGTGCATCGTGATCGTGATTTGAGCCTTATTGTCAGGGCAGGCAGAAGCTTCCAAATCTTGAACGTCGTTCCAGGCCTGACGCGCTTGTTCGCTCAATGTCTTGACGTTCTCTTCAAAATCGTAGGGAAGAACGGACAAGTCCAGCTGCACCTGACGCTCGGACAAGTTGTAAGAACTAATATTGGTCGTCATCGAATAAAAATCCCAAATCTTTATGTTTTCTATCGAGCCCGAAATGGCTGTATGCGCGCGGTGTCGCCACGCGTCCCCTTGGTGTCCTCTGAACAAAACCTTCTTTGATCAGATAAGGCTCGACCATATCTTGAAGCGTATCAGACTCCTCACCGACAGCGGAAGCCAGGTTTTCGATACCGACGGGACCGCCTTGGAATTTTTCAATGATCGCAAGCAGGAATTGGCAGTCGAGGCTGTCTAAGCCGATCGGATCGACTTCTAGCATGGTAAGGGCGTCTTTTGCGATTTGTTCGGACAATTGACCCTGATGACGGACTTCGGAAAAGTCGCGAATACGTCGAAGCAATCTGTTTGCGATTCGAGGTGTACCGCGGGAGCGGCGTGCAATCTCACCGGCTGCGCCTTTATCTGCCGGCATATTTAGCAGGTGCATGGAGCGCAGCACAATGGTTGTCAGGTCTTCAGGCGAGTAGTACTGAAGCTGGGCACGAATACCGAAACGATCCTGCAGCGGTTTGGTCAATGAACCTGCACGTGTCGTGGCACCCACAAGCGTGAAATGCGGAAGATCGATTTTGATCGAACGGGCAGCAGGGCCTTCGCCGATCATGATGTCGAGCTTGAAGTCCTCTAAGGCCGGATAAAGAATTTCTTCGACGACCGGCGAGAGACGATGGATTTCGTCAATGAAGAGAACATCATGCGGCTCCAAACTTGTAAGCATGGCAGCCAAGTCTCCGGCCTTTTCTAAAACAGGGCCCGACGTTTGACGAAGCTTGACGCCGAGTTCGTTGGCGATGATGTTTGCCAGTGTCGTTTTACCTAAGCCCGGAGGACCGAAGAGCAAAACGTGATCCAGAGCTTCTCCGCGATTGCGTGCAGCCGTGATGAACAGATCTAACTGCTCACGAATACCGTCTTGGCCGGCATAGTCTTTGAGACGTGTCGGACGAAGGGCCTTGTCGATGACTTCTTCTTTTTCTTTTCTTTCAGAGGAAAGAATCGAATTGCTGTCCGCCATGGATTAACCTTTCTGAGCAAGTTGACGCAGACAGAGACGAATGCCTTCGGAGGCGTCGGCATCTGCAGGGACGTTTTTCGCAGCGCCGCGAGCTTCGCGTTCGCTGAAACCCAACGCAACCAAAGCCTGGATGACCTCTGTCTGAACGGAAGAAACCGTGGGCGCAGAAGTGACGACCATCTTGTCCTTCAGCTCAAGAACGAGACGTTCGGCCGTTTTCTTACCGATGCCGGGAACCATCGTCAAAAGTCCGATTTCATTATTGGCAATGGCGTTTCCGATATCTTCTGCAGACATAGAGGAGAGCATGGCGAGCGAAATTCTTGGACCGATGCCGCTCACTTTCAGAAGCTGCCGGAACACTGATTTTTCCTGAGAAGTTAAAAAGCCGTAAAGCAGCTGTGCATCTTCACGAACGATCATGACGGTTTCCAGAAACACTTCTTCGCCGATGTTCGGAAGATTGTAGAAAGTGGACATCGGGACATCGATCTCGTAGCCTAGTCCGCCGCACTCAACAACAACTTGCGGAGGATTTTTTTGAAGAATTTTTCCTCGAATGGTTGCAATCATTAGTTAGACCTTTCCTTCATAACGTTTCGTCCACTCGTTTCTTGAGCGGCGAGCACTTGAGCCTCTGCGGGATACACCGGTTCCGCTGCTGCCGGCCTTGGTTCCGAGTGTCGGTACGAGGCCGAGCAGGATACTGGAGCTGCCGTAGCAGATCGCGGTTGCCAGAGCATCCGACTCGTCCGGACTGAAGCGCGTGTCCTCAAGCTTCAGATGCCTTAGAACCATTTGCTGCACTTGATCTTTGTCAGCGGCGCCGTAGCCGGTTACGGATTTTTTAATCTCGCGAGTGCTGATTTCTTTGCATAGGATAGAGTGACATGCGACAGCACACATCGCAGCGCCTCTTGCGTGTGACAGCAGCATGCTGGACTGGGCATTCGTATTCAAGAAAGTTTTTTCAATCGAAGCGACATTCGGATGATGCTCCTCGATCAAAGCCGACAAGGACTTAAAAATGAATCCCAGTCTGTCGGAAAGTTCGCCTGCGGGTACATTCAAAACACCAGAGGCGACATAGGTGAAATGACCGGGCACAAAATCTACAAGGCCGTAGCCGGTGTGATTAAGCCCCGGGTCAATTCCGAGAATACGAACAGCCTTTTGGCTCACTAGAAGCCTCCGCCCATGCCGCCCATACCCGGGAAGCGGCCGCTAAGGCTTCTGAAAGCGCGCATCATTTTGCCCATGCCGCCTTTTTTCATCATCTTCATCATTTCGCGGCTCTGCTCAAACTGTTTGAGCAGACGATTGACTTCCTGAACGGTAGTGCCGGCGCCGGCAGCGATTCTGCGCTTGCGGCTTGCTTTGATGATTTCGGGTTTTCTGCGTTCATGCGGTGTCATCGAATTAATGATGGCTTCAGTACGGGCGAGCTGTTTCTTAGCCTGTTCGTCGTCAACCTGGCCGGCAGCTTGGGCGAACTGTGCCGGGAGTTTCTCAATTAAGGAAGAGAAACTGCCCAGGTTTTTGACCTGAGCGAGCTGATCCTTGAAGTCTTCGAGTGTGAAATCGTCGCCCTTACGCATTTTTTCAGCGAACTTCTGGGCTTTTTCGATATCGACGTTCTTACGGACTTCGTCGACAAGAGAAACGATGTCGCCCATGCCGAGGATTCGTCCGGCCATGGCCTGCGGATCAAAGCGCTGGAAGCCGTTGAGTTTTTCGCCGACGCCCATGAATTTGATGGGCTTTCCGGTGACCATGCGGACGGATAGAGCAGCACCGCCTCTGGAGTCGCCGTCGACCTTGGTGAGAATGACGCCGGTTAGCGGAAGTTTTTCGCCGAAGGCCTTCGCGGTGTTGACCGCATCCTGACCGACCATGGCGTCGACCACGAAGAAGGTTTCGATCGGATTTAAGAATTTTTCCAGATCGCTGACTTCATTCATCATCTGTTCGTCGATCGCTAAGCGACCGGCCGTATCGACGATGAGCACATCGTAGTAATGAAGCTTTGCGTATTCCAGGGCCTTGCGGGCGATATCGAGCGGCTTTTCGTTCGGAGTGCTCGGGAAGAAATCGATGTTGGCCTGCTGAGAAACTGTCTGCAGCTGATCAATAGCGGCAGGACGGTACACGTCGGCAGAAACGGTCAGAACTTTTTTCTTCTTTTCTTCTTTGAGCCATTTACCGAGCTTACCGGCGGTCGTTGTTTTACCGGCACCCTGAAGACCGGCTAACAGGATGATTGCGGGAGGCTGAGTGGCGAGATTGATCTCGCGAACATTTTCAGGATCCTCTCCGCCGATAACTTTTGTTAATTCGTCGTGAACAATGCCGACCAATGCCTGGCCCGGAGTCAAGCTTGTCTGAACTTCGGTTCCGAGGGCTTTTTCTTTAATTCCTGCAATGAGATCTTTGACCACGGGAATGGCAACGTCTGCCTCGAGGAGGGCAATACGAATTTCACGCAGCATGTCCTGCATGTTGGATTCGGTCAGACGAGCTTGTCCGCGAATGGTTTTGACGACTTTGGTAAGACGCTGAGTAAGAGAATCGAGCATTACATTAATTCAAAGGAAAGAGTTAAGTCATACAATACGATCAACTATATAAAAAAGAGTCGTAACGATGACATTGAATGCCATATTTTACGTTTTTGCGGCCGTATTGTATTTAGCCGCAGCCTTCGGAATTTACAAAACGTTGCAAGAGCCTGAACCTACGGAGAAATTCTGGATTCGCCCCCTGATTTGCGCAGGTCTTATGATCCAGGCTTACCTGATTTACGAGGCTTTGTTCCTGTACGGGACTCCGCACTTTGGAATGGCGCTAGCGCTGACGATTACGCTGTTCACCTGCACGTTCCTGCTGCTCTTGGAAAGTTTCTTCTCTAAGATCGGCGCCATGCTGGTTTTTGTTCTGCCGCTTTCTGCGGTTAGCATGCTTTTGCCGCTTCTGCTGCCTGGTTCTCCCTTAGCGCCGGAAACCGCGAGCGGCCCTTTCAGACTGCATCTGCTTCTGGCGATTCTTGCGTACAGCGTGATGACGATGGCGCTTATCCAAGGACTGCTTTTAATGGCCGTTCATAAGAGAGTCCGCGCCAAGGACTTTGTTACTCACGAGGGCGCAAAGCACGTCAATATTTTGGACAACATGCCTTCCATGATGGAAATGGAGAAAATCCTTTTCCGTTTGATCTGGGTCGGGTTCATTGTTCTGACCGCTGCGATTCTGTTCGGTGCTGTCTATTCTCAGGAACTTTTCGGCCAAGCCTTCCGTTTTGACCACAAGACTGTCACCACCTGCATGGCCTGGGTCATCTTCGGAATCCTGCTTCTCGGACATCATCTCAGAGGCTGGAGAGGAAAGTTTGCCGCTCTTTGGACCGTTATCGGCTTCTGCGTTCTGATGGTTTCTTATATCGGCGTTCGCTTTGTTATGGAAGTTGTTCCGGGAGCCTAAGTCATGTCCAGGATCATTTTCTTTGTTCTTATCGTTGCCGTTATTTACTTTGCCTGGCGTTCCATGCGCTTAAAGCAGATTCAGCTTGAAAAGCGCCTGGATAAACAGGAAAAAGCCAATCTTGCGGAACACAAAAACGATATGCCGGGCGAAAAGATGGTTTCGTGCGCGAACTGCGGCTTGTATGTTCCGATCAGTGAAGCTGTATACAGCAATGGGAAGTACTATTGCTGCCGCCAGCACGCAATGAAAGGCCCGAAGGCGCACTGATGCGAATTTTTCCTAACGGCTGGTGTGACGAAGCGGCAATTCGGCCCTCCGAGCATTTCAACGAGCGGCCGGAAGGCGAGGAGATTTCTCTTCTGGTGATACACAACATCAGTTTGCCAGCCGGCCAGTTCGGAACCGGAGATGTCGACGCGCTTTTCTGCGGAATGCTTGACTGCTGCAAGCATCCGTCCTACCAAGATTTAGAAGGACTGCGCGTTTCTTCACACTTCTTTATTGATCGGAGTGGACGCCTGTTCCAGTACGTTTCCTGTTTGGACCGTGCCTGGCATGCCGGCGTTTCCTCTTACGAGGGCCGTGAGAACTGCAATGACTTCTCGATCGGCGTGGAATTGGAAGGTACAGATTCAGCGCCCTATGAGCAGGCGCAATATGAAACGCTCGGGCGCCTCACCGATGCACTTGTCGAAGCTTATCCTATCAAATACGTCACGGGCCATTCCATGATCGCACCGCTTCGCAAGACGGATCCGGGCCCTGCTTTCGACTGGCTTACGTATGAGAGTCTCTGCAAGACCGGTAAGCCGTTGTGTTTTCCTTACGTCTAAACGTCTAATTGAGCGGTTCAGGCCAAAATTCTGCATTGTTGACCGCCGCCTCATTTAGAATGATTAACAACAAAACAAGTAAAACGAGAGGATCAGAAAGTGTCCGCGATTTTTTTATTAACCCTTAGACTTCTTTGCACGGTTTTCGCGTGCCTGCTCTTGTTAAGAGCTTATTTAAAGTTTTTGCGTGCTCCCGGAAACGATCCGATCACTTCTTTCGCCTATACCACGACGCAGTGGGCTGTCGGTTCGGTCTCTAAATTCATTCCGAGAACGCCGACCATTGACTGGCCTTCAATTTTTGTCTGCTACTTAGTCGCCGTCATTTATCAGTTCTTCCACTGGCTGATGGGCTCGGGGGCCGGGGGATTTTTCCCATTTTTCTTTGGTTCCGCCGTTCTGGTGGTGTACTGGGCCATTGAACTTGCAATGTTTGCCGCATTGCTTTTCTGCATTCTCTCTTGGGTAAACCAAACAAGCGCTCTTTACCGTACGCTGAGTTATCTCTGCTACCCCTTCCTGGCACCGATTAAGAAATTTATTCCGGTTTGGAAGAACATTGATTTTTCTGCGATCGTCTTCTTCTTGGTTGCCAATATTGTTTTAGCGCTGCTCGCTCCCTTGACTTAATTTCTGTTGATGACTGTTCTGTCCGCTGTTTGATGTTCTATGGAGACAGTCACCGACAAAAGCTAAATTCCCGTTCAGATTACAGAAGGCTCTGGGCGGGAATTTTGTTTTGGCTGGAGTCGGAAGGACGCTCTTCCAATTTCCCCTCTATAACAGAGTTGTTTTTCGAGACATTTGTATGTTGTCCAATGACAGCAAAGAGCTTCAAGCCGTCTCTCTAAAAAGCATCTCCAGTGGCTCGATGATGGGCCGAAAGAGCTTTAAAGAGAAAACAACGGTTTGCAGTCGCGGGCTTTTTAATTGATGAGTTGGAGATGCTGAATCCGGAAATTCTCAGCCAGGAATAGTCTGGCAGAAGGCCCAGTGTTTCTAAGCAACCTAAACGAAACGGCCTTCACTTTTTAGGCGAAGGCCGTAATTTTAGGAGTGAGTAACTACTGACTTACTCTTGATTTTGAGCTTGAAGGTTACTCGGGATCTGACCTTTGTCGTTGCTGAAGACTCTGTAGGCTTCAATGAACAGAGCTGCAGACAGAACAGCCAGACCGGCGGAGATGCCGACGATCAGCCAGTTCTTGCCGAGGTTGGCGTAGATCAGCTGACCAAGAGAGCAGAAGGTGACGGCAAACATGAAGTACATCGGGATCGTGACCATGAATGTCTTTCTGTTTTCTTTTCTGAGCCATGCGGCGATAGCGAGCAGAGACAGAGCGGCAAGCATCTGGTTTGCAGTACCGAAAATCGGCCAAATCGTGAGGTAAGAACCGACGGACATGTACCAGGCCAGAGCGATCGTGATCGCCGTTGCGACGTAACGGTTGCCGAGGAAAGCAGCGATGGGCTGTTCCTTACTGCCGTTGCGGCTTTCGACAGGACGTGTAACCAGTTCTTGGAAGATGAAGCGGCCGAGACGGGTTGCGGTGTCAAGGGTAGTGAGCGCAAAGGCGGAAATCGTCAGAGCAACGAACTCCTTAGACAGATTGAAATCAAGACCCAGCGCTGTCATAAAGGTTGCAGTGCCTTGAGAGAAGGCGTTGACCGGGCCGCCGGCTTTCAGGAGAGCCGGCAGTTTGTCAGCAGCAACGTAAGCGACGGAAATGATGGCGCAGATTGCCAGGAGGCCTTCAATCAGCATGGAGCCGTAGCCGATGAGCTTGGCGTTCTTTTCGTTATCAAGCTGCTTGGAGCTGGTACCGGAGCTAACCAGAGAATGGAAGCCGGAAATCGCACCGCAGGCAACAGTAACGAACAGAACCGGGAAGAGCCACTGACCGTGCCCGAGATCAAAGCCTACAAACGGAGAAATCTCCATGGTCGGCTGATAGAAGCAGATGCCGAGGAAGGCGGCAATGATCATCAGATAAAGCAGGAAGGAGTTCAGGTAGTCGCGAGGCTGCAGAAGAATCCAAACCGGTGCGATGGAGGCAACAAAGATGTAGCCCATCATGACCAGGAGCCACATGTCTTTAGAAAGGACGATCGGGAAGATATGACCGATGTAGAAAGCGGCAGCCATGCCGATGAGGCCCAGGACTGTACCGAGGAAAAGAGATATGCCGGTACGGTAGACGAGCAGGCCGAAAGCGACAGCAAGCAGAATGAAGAGTAAGGAGGATGTGCCGGCGCTAGGGTTGGCCACGAAAGTAGCAGCAACGATGTTGGCGAAGGCTGCAATCACAACCAGCAATGTAATCCAGGCAAAGATGGCGAAGAGAATCTTGGCTCTTTCACCGATGTTGGCTTCGATAATTTGGCCGATACTCTTGCCTTTATGACGCAAAGAAGCCACCAAAGAACCGTAGTCATGCACGCCGCCGAAGAAGACGCTGCCGACGATAATCCACAGTGTGACGGGAACCCATCCGAAAACAGCCGCGGTAATCGGGCCGACGATCGGGCCGGCGCCTGCGATTGAAGAGAAGTGGTGACCGAGAAGAACAGCCGGTTTTGTCGGAAGGTAGTCAATGCCGTCCTTCTGAGTTTCTGCTGGTGTTTTGCGTTTCGGGTCGATGCCCCATTGCTTGGCAAGCCAGGAGCCGTAAACGACATAGGCGATCAGAAAGATGACCGCTGAGCCGATAAGTAAGGTAAAACCGTTCATTTCCATTCCTAGGTGTTTGAGATAAATTAAATAAAGCTATTAGTCAGACTTCTTGGGGAATCCGAAGTTTCTAACAGTCCTTTTGCCGAACGAATTGGAATAAATCTTTTCATTTTTAAGATCGACCAAAATGAAGGCTAGATCGGCCCAACCGCGAAGAGAGAACCAAAAGTCTTTATGAAACTTTTTGGCAGACGCCGTCTCAACAATCTTCAGGTCAATTTCCTCTTCGGAAATCAACGCCGCAGTGAAAATTGAGGACATATGCTTTTCGTCCGTCGGTAGTTCCGAAATCAGTCTTTTGAACTGTTCGAAAACGGCTTCGATGTCTGTTTCCTTGATTTTGTCAGTACAGCCATAAAGCCCGACATACTCGTCATTGTTCACTGTGTATAACGAGATGCTTTTTGAGAGGAAGTACTTTTCTGAAGTTCGATTATGTACTGCCCAAAGCGCCGGCTGAGGATTGAGTCCTTGAGGCGGCTCTTTGAAATCGAAAGCTGCGGTGAGTCGCTCCCTCATCAAAGTTAAATATTCAGATGTATTCATTGGTTATCCGTAAAAATGCCTGCGGTTCGCCGAGAACACGCGCTGAACATGAACTTATTTTAGAGAGAAAAAACCGCTGATTTTCGGAGAAGAGACAGAAAAAACCCGATATTTAGAGGTAGGACTATTAGGCAAAGGAAGGAAATTACCCGTCTTGGCAAGAAGATGAGCGCGGAAGTTTTCATGCTCAATCTTGGATTTTTGCCTAAAGCTTTTACCTCTAAAGAGTTATAAAGGAGATATCAACTTCTTTGCAACCTTTTAAGGGACTGATTATGAAACGTTTGGTTTTGATTGCCTCTCTCCTGGGTTTTGCCGTATGCATGAATCCGGCCATCGCAAAAGACACTTCCGAACATCTCACCGCTCAGCAAAATAAGATGTCTTACTGCAGCAAAGAAGCTGCGGCTAAGGATCTTCACGGCGATAAGCGTAAGGAATTCATGAAGGAGTGCTTGTCCAAGAAAGTTGATGACGGAAAAAAGAAACTTACCCAACAGCAGGAAAAAATGGTCAAGTGCAGCAAGGAGGCTAAAGAGAAAGCACTGAAGGGCGAGCTTCGCAAGAAGTTTATGTCTGATTGTCTCTGAAATTTTGCGCTTCTAGATCTTCATTATTTTAAAAATCCTCAATTAAACAAAAAGTTAATGTTGAAATTGAGGATTTTTTATGTTATACTAGATCATTGTTTATGGAGATCTATTAATGCCGAATCCGAAGCTTCCTCCGATTCTGATCAATAAAGCCGGTTCCGTTTATTACGTCTACACCTATAAAAACATCTGGGACAGAGAACTCAAACGAAGTAAGAGAGGTGAATCCAAAAAGATCGGAACAATCCTTGGCGGCCAGAAGGAAGGAAAAATTCGTTTTGATGAAGCTTTCCTTCAGGAACATCCTGAATTTCGTAACTATCAGGTTGAGAGAAAGGGTAAAGATTATGTCTTTACACCGATCTCAGAGGAAGGTATTACCCTCGAGCAAGCTCGTAATATAAAGAAGCTTCACGCCGGTGCTACTTGGGCTTTAGACCAAATCGTTGCCGACTCTCCCGTCGGAGAATTCTTAAAGGAGTGCTTTCCGAGGCATAAGGACTATAAAAAGATTCTTTCTCTGGCCTACTTTCTAATTCTTAACCAGAACAACAACGTCAGCTTTTATGAAAGTTTTGCCGAGACGACGAGACTGCCTTACCCGCGTGCGCTAAGTCCTTCGGCAGTAACGCGCCTCTTTCAAAGAATAGAACTTAGAGACGTGCAGCGTTATTTCTCGCTGATGCGCAGTTATCTTCAAGAAGACGAAGACAATAAGATCATCCTTGCCTTGGATTCCACCTCAATATCTTCTTATTCCACCAACCTGACCCACATTGAATACGGAAAGAACAAAGACGATGATGCGCTGCCGCAGCTAAATGTTCTCTTCTTGGTAGACCAGAAGTCCGGACTTCCGATTTTTTATCGCTTTTATGACGGGAATGTTCCTGATGTCAGCACCATTCGTCATACGATTGCCGATCAAGCGCTCTTAAACATGAAGAATGTGGTTCTGGTTGCTGACAAAGGCTATAACAGCGTAAAGAACATCAATGACTGTCTGATCAATAAAGTTGAGTTCATCTTTAATGTCCGTCTGGGGACTAAAGGCTGTCTGGCAAGAGAGCTTATCGATGAACACAGGAAAGAGTTTGCAGACCTCAACAGCGGCGACCCCTACATCAGAAAGAACATTGCCACGGCCAAGGTGAATTGGAAATATGACCCGCGGCCGGTAGATGGAAAACCGGCTTCGAACACCGCATCCGCAGAGCTGTATTACCACATGTTCTACGATCCGGTTATCTATCAGGAAGCAGCCAATAAGCTCACGGAATCGCTCCTCACGATTAAAAAGAAACTCCTCGAAGAGGAAGCCCTTACCGAACAAGAAGAAGAGCTGAAAGAAAAGTTCTTCCGAAACGATAAAGAAAAAGGCTTGATTATTGTTAACCGCCGGGTTGACGAATACTTGAAGTACAAGGGCTTCAGAGTTTTAGTTACGGACTCTGAGAAAGATCCGGTCAAAGCGTGGACCGCTTACGCAGACCGCTGGCGCGTAGAAGACGCCTTTGCAACGCTTAAGGATCGACTCGGCTGCAATAGGATCAGATGCTCCGACAACAAGGCCCTTCAAGGGAAAACCTTCGTGCAGTTCATTGCGACTGGCTTGTCTCTGATGGTCCGTTCAAGAATCCGCAGCTATATGAGAGAAAACAAAAAAGCGGGAAAACTAAACCTGGTCTACGAGAGCGATTCTAAGATCCTTCAGGTTCTGAACAACGTCATGCAAACCCGCTTTAACCATGGCTACTACTTCGACGAAGTTGCCGGTAAAAAGATTAAATACTTTGAAGCGTTGGATGTCAGAGTTCCCGGAGCCGGTCCTGAAACTCCGGAAGAGGTTCCTGAAGAACCGGAGACCGAACCGCTATTGGGTACGGATATTGAAATTTAATGAGACTGCCGGAGCTGGACTCCGGCTAGATCACTGAAAAACGCAAAATATCAGGTGAAAAAGGAACTGTCAATGCAGAAAATCTGAAAATGGCAGCGGAATCTCGTCAACTTTAAAAAGCAGAAATTAGCAAAGAAATGAGTAAAGCGTAAGGAAAAAGCCTGACAACTCTACGTTAATCAGGCTTTTTGAATTTTGGTGCCGTCGGTGAGACTCGAACTCACACGACTTTCGTCACCACCCCCTCAAGATGGCGTGTCTACCAATTTCACCACGACGGCTTAGCAATTAAATTTTTTGGTGCCTTCGATGAGACTCGAACTCATACGACTTTCGTCACCACCCCCTCAAGATGGCGTGTCTACCAATTTCACCACGAAGGCACTTTTTTCAACTTTTTCTTTCGTTTCCGTTTTCATCAGAACCGAAAGACGACATTCTACCTCGGAATTTGATTTTGTGCAGGCTTATCAGTGAAATCACTAGTATTAGTCGCAGGAACAGGGGGTGTGGGCTGAGCTGGAGCCTTCTGTTCAGTCGTAACAGTAGACAGAACACCGCCTGCAGCCGGAGCCTTGCGAACCTGACCGCCGAATGTCAGCGCCAATGTAGCGCAGAAGAAAATCGTGGAAGCAACAGCAGTAGAACGGGAAAGGAAGTTGGCGCTTCCTGTGGCCCCGAAAAGAGAGCCGGAGGCACCGCCGCCGAAGGCTGCGCCCATGTCGGCGCCTTTACCGTGCTGAAGCAGCACTAAAACAATGATTGCAACTGCAGAAATCACCTGCAGAACAACCGCAACCGTAATCAGTAAATGCATAATAAATTGTATCCGTTTATTAAATCAGCCCTATTCCGCTGGCGGCCTGGGCAATGGCATAAAAATCCGCAGCTTTCAAAGAAGCTCCGCCGACCAATCCTCCGTCAATGTCATTGCAGGCAAAAAGCTCTGCCGCATTGGACGGCTTGACGGATCCGCCGTAAATAATTCTGAGCGCGGAAGCAGCTTGAGAATCCCGAGATTCTACACTATCCCTCAGTTCGGCGTGAACTAATTGGGCTTGCTGAGGCGTGGCGGTTTTGCCGGTTCCGATGGCCCAAACAGGCTCGTAAGCTACCGCGCCGGTAACCAAAGTTTCTGGTCCGATCGCATCGAGAACGGCATTGAGCTGTCCGATCACAACATCGCTTGTTCGTCCGCTTTCACGCTCTTCCAGCGTCTCGCCGACACAGACAATCGGACGAAGTCCGTGTTCGATGGCAATCTTGGCTTTTGCCGCAACGATTTCATTGGTCTCCCCGTGATACTGCCTTCTCTCGGAATGTCCGACAATGACCCAGGGGCATTTGACATCGGCCAGCATCCCTGCGCTCACTTCACCCGTAAAAGCGCCGGATTCATGAACGGAACAGTCCTGTGCGCCGACATTAATATCGAGTGCGCTTGTCAGAAATTTCTGCTGGAGATAGCGAATGTAGACAAAAGGCGGACACACGGCTAATTCGGTGTTCACGGGAGAAAAAGTTGTGAAGACGTTCGTCCATTGGTCAATGAAATCGACCGAGCCGTTCATCTTCCAATTGGCAATCACCAAACTTCTGCGCATCAGATAACTCCAATACTCTGTTGTAGAAACTAAATACCGAATTTTACTCGTAGTTTTACGAGGCAGTTGATTTAATCCAAACCACGGACTGCTCGCCGGCGCTCTTTTTGCCGTCGTAGCCTTCCTGAGAGTTGCCGGTGCGGTTCAGCCACTTTCTCGACGATCCGGAAAGATTCCAGCCGACTTCTCTGCCCTTCGATTGAATGCGTCCTTCAAGCTTCAGACCGAAGGTTTCCGGATCATCTTTGAGTCCCGGTTTCTTGTCATACAGCTGATAGCCCTCTCGGTACTGCAGCGGAGTCAGATTCGGCATCACGACATTGGCGCCGTAAGAAATCGCAGTTTCTCGGCCCTGAGGATCCAAAACCTGCATCGCTGTCGCGGCGGCAATATTGATATTGCCCATCACCAAACGCGTGATCGCAATCATGTTCAAAGAAAGCTGGAAAAGCTTTTTGTTTTCCGTTTGGCCCAAAGAGTTCAGATCCCCGCCCTCGCTCATGAGGTAGGGGCCCATGCCGATCATGTCTGCTTCAAGCTTCTGGAACAAACGAATGTCCGAACACAAATCTTTCAGGGTCTGCCCCGGGATTCCGATCATCACGCCGGTACCGACTTGATAACCGCATTCTTTAAGCCACTGCAGACACTGCAGACGGTGCTCGAGCTGTTTCGACTTCTTATGGGGAACGTTATGAAGAAAATCAAAGAGTTCGTGATTAGAGCTTTCAAAGCGAGCAAGATAACGAAGGTTCTTGCGGTTGCCGCTGGCTTCTGCCCATTCTTCGTAGACTTCTTTCGTCTGGTCTCCGAGACTCAGCGTGATGCCGAGCCCGTCCGGCAGACTCTCTGAGACCGTCTTGCGATGAATCTCTCTCAAACAGTCAGAGATGAATGAAACGAACTTCGGATCGTTGCGCTCTCCGGCCTGAAGACAGATGCTTCCATAGCCGTTTTCTGCCGCAAACAGCGCAGCGCTCAGAATTTCTTTCTTGGTCAACGTGTATCGGCTGACAACGTGATTGTCTTTTCGGATACCGCAGTAACGGCAATCAACCGTGCAGACATTAGAAACTTCAATGAGGCCACGGTAATAAACCTTATTGCCCATCAGCTCAGTCGTCTTCTCATAGGCAGCCTGCTGAAGTTTTGTGCAGTCTTCAGGATCCGTCAGTCCGAGCAGGAACACGATATCCTCATCGGATAAAGTTTCCTTCTTCAGTACTTCATCGAGTGAGTTTCCGTTCAATTTCATTACTTTTTTCAGATTGCATCAGCGAATCGTAGAATTATGGCAAAGAGACCTGAAGCAGTCATTACAGGATTTCGCAACAAATTGAAAGACAAAACCGGCGGTTTTGGCCGCCGGTTTTGTTTTGTCATTTAGCTAAATCAGAATTAAAGGAAATTAGCCTTTGATGATGTCAGGATTGCCTTCCTGCTGAGCAGCTTCTTCCTTCTTTTCCTTGTGTTCGGGCTTTTCAATCAAAGCCTTCATGGAAAGACGGATGCGATCCTTGTCATCGATCTCAAGAACCTTCACGCGAACGATCTGGCCTTCCTTGAGGTAGTCGCTAACCTGGTTGACGCGTTCATGCGCGATCTGGCTGATATGCAACAGACCGTCGCGGCCCGGCAGAACCTGAACGATAGCGCCGAAGTCGAGCAGTCTCTGAACCTTGCCTTCGTAAACCTTACCGACTTCAACAGTAGCGGCAAGTTCTTCAACACGACGGCGGGCTTCTGCACCGGCGGCTTCGTCAACGGAAGCGATGGTAACGGTACCGTCGTCTTCGATGTTGATTTGTGTACCGGTTTCTTCCGTCAGGGCACGAATCACAGCGCCGCCCTTGCCGATCACGTCACGGATCTTGTCCGGATTGATCTTGAAGGAAACCAGACGCGGAGCGTACGGAGAAAGTTCTGTCTTCGGACCTTCAACGGCTTCGTGCATCTTGCCGAGGATGTGCATACGGCCTTCCTTAGCCTGAGCCAGAGCGACCTGCATGATTTCCTTGCTGATGCCTTCAATCTTGATGTCCATCTGCAGAGCAGTCACGCCGTGATCGGTACCGGCAACCTTGAAGTCCATATCGCCGAGGTGGTCTTCGTCGCCGAGAATATCGGTCAGAACGGCAAACTTATTGCCTTCCTTGATCAGGCCCATGGCAACACCGGCCACGAAGTCTTTCAGAGGCACGCCGGCATCCAGCAGAGACAAGCAGCCGCCGCAGACGCTCGCCATAGAGGAAGAACCGTTGGATTCGCAGATTTCGGAAACCACACGCATGGTGTACTGGAAATCTTCTTCGTTCGGCAGAACGGCAGTTAGAGCGCGTTTAGCCAGACGGCCATGACCGATTTCGCGTCTCTTCGGAGAGCCGACGCGGCCGGTTTCACCGGTAGCAAACGGAGGCATGTTGTAGTGAAGCATGAAGCGTTCACGCTGTTCACCAGTCAGACCGTCAACGATCTGTTCGTCCTGTTTGGTGCCAAGAGTTGTGACAACAAGAGCCTGTGTTTCACCGCGGGTGAAGAGCGCAGAGCCGTGAGCGCGCGGAAGAACACCGGTACGGATTTCGATCGGACGAACAGTGCGAGTGTCGCGGCCGTCGATACGCGGTTCGCCGGAAAGGATCTTGCCGCGGACGTGGGCAGCTTCCATTTCAAAGAGAATGTTGGCGACTTCGTTTTCACCGATTTCAGCGAGTTCGCCGACTTCAACAGCAGCGTTAACTTTTTCATTGACGTCGTCATAGATCGCGCGCAGGCATTCGTTGCGGTCCTGTTTGCTGCGATGCTCGTAAGCTTCATGAATACGGTTGCCGACGATCTGATTGATGAGCGCAACAAGCTGCTGATTGCGTTCTGCAGGAGCCCAATCCCACAGCGGTTTACCGGCTTCTTCAACGAGTTCGTCGATGGCTTCGATAACAACCTGCATTTTTTCGTAGCCGAACATCACGGCGCCGAGCATGACTTCTTCAGAGAGCTGATCGGCTTCGGATTCAACCATCAGAACGGCACGTTCCGTACCGGCAACAACGAGGTCGAGCTTGGAATCTTTCATCTGAGAAAGGTTCGGGCACAGAACATATTCGTTGTTAATGTAGCCGACGCGGGCAGCAGCGATCGGGCCGTTAAATGGCACGCCGGAAACAGCCAGAGCTGCAGATGCTGCGATCATGGAAGGAATGTCCGGATCAACTTCGGGGTTCACGGAAAGGACGTGAATAATGATCTGAACTTCATTGAAGAAACCTTCCGGGAACAGCGGACGAATCGGACGGTCGATCAGGCGGGAAGTGAGCGTTTCTTTTTCGCTCGGACGGCCTTCACGCTTGAAGAAGCCTCCCGGAATACGGCCGGCAGCGTAAGTTTTTTCAATGTAATCAACGGTCAGAGGGAAGAAATCCTGACCCGGTTTAATTTCTTTCTTTGCAACAACAGTGGCTAATACGACAGTGTCGTCCATGTCGCAGATCACGGCGCCGGAGGCCTGGCGAGCGATTTCGCCGGTTTCAAAACGGACGTTGTGATCGCCGTACTTAAAGGACTTGACTACTTTATTGAACATCGTCATGTCGTTCTTTTCCTTATGTTTGGAACTGCACATTGCGGTATCTACGACTCGGCGGTCCTCACCGCCTTACGTACATACAGCAACGCGCGTACGTTCCGGTTTAAAAAATTCTTATCTGTAAAAACAAACACAGCGGTCAACGGTAACAAAACCGCGGACCGCTGCTCATCGGTATGCCGGTAAGATTACTTACGCAGGTTGAGGGCTTCGATCAAAGCCTTGTAAGCTGCGAGGTCACGACCCTTGAGGTAGTCAAGGAGCTTACGACGGCGGGAAACCATCTTCAAAAGACCGCGACGGCTGTGGTGGTCTTTCGGGTTAACTTTGAAGTGCTCTGTGAGTTCGTTGATACGAGCTGTCAGAAGAGCAACCTGAACCTGAGGAGATCCGGTATCACCCTTGGACTGAGCGAACTTCTCGATGATTTCAGCTTTTTGAGCAGTAGTCTGTGCCATTTTATTTTCCTTTGCCTTTCGGCGTTACGAGCGACTCCGACGGAAAATACGCCGGAGCGTGATTGAAACGAGTCGAGATTATATCTAAAAAATCCATTCTCCTCCTCGTTTTCCATCAGATCCTTAACTTTTAGTCACTGTTTTCTCTCATATCGTCGCCCATTACGGCAGGATCATTCAATGGCGACCCCTCTCCGTCCCGGTACTTTCTTGTTTTCTGAGGCTCTTTCAACGCTCTCGGCTTCTTCGGTTTGGGTGTCGGAAGCATCTTTGCCGCAATACCGAAATACCGTTCGACAGCTTCTCGATCATCCGGGTTGTCAATCAGCCACATCGGATTGACCGCTCCGTCAAAAAGCAGCTTTTGAGGCATTTCAGGATGCAGTGCTCTCATCTCTGCATTGGTTTTGACGAGAACTTCGTTGTCACACAGAAAGCCGACCGGCTTCTCGTTCACATAGAAACAGTATTCTCCGAACATTCTCTTTATTCGAACCTCTCCTAGCGGGTTGAGCATGTCCGCAATATAGGAAGCCATTTCTGCATCTGAAGCCATCTATATCTCCTTACAGCGACGGGCGCCGAAGCGCCCGTCTGTCAATCTACTCGTAAGTCAGCTCTTATGGAGTCGGCTCATGATCGAACTGAGGATTCTTGCGCTCTTCAACTTTAGCCAGCTTATTCAAAGCGTCTAAGTAAGCCTTAGCGGAAGCCGCCAGCACATCGGGGTCCGATCCGTTGCCGTTAACGACTCGGCCGCCAACAGACAAACGAACGGTCACTTCGCCCTGGGCTTCGGCACCCTTAGTCAGAGCGTTAATCGAGAAGAGCAGAAGTTCTGCTCCGCTCTTGGCGCAGCTTTCAATAGCCTGGAACGTCGCATCGACAGGACCGTTGCCTTCGGCACGTCCTACCCTTTGCTCTCCGTGGTCCATATAGGTCACTTCAGCTACCGGTGTCTTACCGGTTTGGCTTTCCTGCTTCAGAGAAACAAAAGAAATTTCCTGGGGCTGGATATTCTTAGCATCAAAGAGCGACTGAATATCTTCGTCAAAAATCTGAACTTTTCTATCGGCCAAATCTTTGAATCGGGCAAATGCGTCATCGATCTCGGCTTCGCTCTTTGTCGGAATGCCCAGCTCGCGCACACGCTGACGGAAAGCACTTCTGCCGGAGAGCTTGCCGAGCACCATACGATTGCTTGTCCAGCCCACATCTTCTGCGGTCATGATTTCGTAGGTTTCGCGATGCTTGATCACGCCGTCCTGATGAATGCCGGAAGCATGCGAGAAGGCATTTGAACCGACAACCGCTTTGTTCGGCTGGATGGGGAAACCGGTGACAGAAGATACGAGTTTTGAAGTCGGAACGAGCTGACGAGTGTTGATGTCAACGCCGAGCTTAAAGAAGTCATTACGGGTCTTAACCGCCATGACGACTTCTTCTAAAGCGCAGTTACCCGCTCTTTCGCCAAGACCGTTGATGGAGCACTCGATCTGACGAGCACCGCCGTGGACTACACCGGACAAGGAGTTGGCCACGGCAAGTCCGAGATCATTATGGCAGTGAACGGACCAAACGGCCTGATCGGAGTTATAGACGTGTTCACGCAAATCACGAACAAAAGCGCCGAACTCGGACGGAACTGCGTATCCGACGGTATCAGGAATATTGATCGTCGTTGCGCCTTCGCGAATCGCCGCTTCAATGATGCGGTAAAGGAATTCAGGCTGCGAGCGAGAAGCGTCTTCGCAAGAAAACTCGATATCGTCGGTGTATTCCTTTGCGATGCGAATGGCTTCAACAGCACGAAAGATTACCTGCTCCGGCGTCATGTTGAGCTTCTTCTCCATGTGAAGCGGAGAAGTTGCAATGAACGTATGTATGCGGCGTCTCGGAGCGGCGGCAATAGCCTCGCCGGCTTTTCTCACATCGGAAGGATTTGCTCGGGCAAGCGAACAAACCGTGGAGTTGCGAATCACCTTGGAAATTGCGCAGATGGATTCAAAGTCTCCGGGAGAGGCAGCAGCAAAACCGGCCTCGATCACATCAACGCCGAGAAATTCGAGCTGCTTGGCGATACGGAGTTTATCCTGCGGGCTCATGCTTGCGCCCGGGCTTTGTTCTCCGTCACGAAGGGTTGTATCGAAAATAAAAAGCTTGTCTCTTGCAGTTGTCATTGTTTTAGCCACAAAAATTGTTGAGATCTGAGCCTCACTGAAAAGCAGCGTAAACGTCTCTGCCCTACCTTTGAACAGCGACGCTTTCGAGCAAATACACTCTCCTTGTCGGAGCCTCCTGCTGCATCCCCGAAAGTGTCTGACGAATTACACCTTTTTTCGAGTGAAATCTATTTTCAATTTTAGATGGGATGAAGGCGATAAGGCTTAATTCACTTCAAATAATTAGTGGCGCTGGAATACGCAGAAGTTCTAAAAAAATTCCCGTCCGGATGTCTGCCATCTGCCAACGGGAATTCAATTCCAACTTATTGTTGATGTTTGTCAGGCGATTGAATAGATCAATTTTTTTCCGGTAGCTTCGATTGCTTTTTCTAATGTATCAATCTTAGTTTTCTGTCTGGGATTTAAAATCCGAGTAACTTCCTGTTTGGCTATTCCTAAGCGTCTGGCGATTTGGATCGGTTTTGTCTTGGTTTCAACCATGGAATTAAGAAACAAAACCTTGACGGTTTCACTTGGAGTTAGCTCGACAGATACTTCATTCTTTTTTGCAGGTTTTGTGACAGTCGGAAAAATTTTCCCCTCATCAATATAGTCGGAAACGCAATCAAGTAAAAGAGAATGCATCTCTTTCACAGCCTCTTCCAAACTGTCTCCGAAAGCAAACGCAGAAGGATTTTTACATTCTAGGATAACCTGACCGGTCTCAGAACCTCTCGATACTTCACACGGGTAAGAAAATCTCACATGAACCTCCAATATCGTGAAAGGCGGGAATCCTCCCGCCTGCTACTTAAGTTCAAAGGCCGAACTGCTTCAAAATTTTGCTAGAAGCATCGGAGGATACTCTTCCGCCGGATGCCTTTTGCAACCTGTTTGCTTGCCGCCGTAAGAAAGCTTCAGATGTCTTGTGCGATCCTCAACCTTCACGCCCTTGTCCTTAAGAGCTTTGATGAACTGGCCATATTTCATCCAAAACTCCTCAGTAACAACTAAATAGTAAACATTTTTTATTACTAAGTCGACTTTTATGTTTACTTAAGTTACTTGGTCAAGAAAGAGAAGACAATCAAAAAAGCCCGAGGAAAATCCCCGGGCCGTGCACGAATATCTTAATGATTTCCTATTTAACCTGATCTGCAGGCTCGTCTAATTCCACTTCAGAACGATGCGGAATAACCGGATTCGGCTGACCTGTATACCAGAGGTAGAACTGGTAAGCAAAACCGGAAAGTGCATACAAGCAGAAAAGGATGAAGACCATCAGAGCCGGATCTGTTGAAAGTACAAACAACAGGATCACAGCAGCAATCAGCACCCAGAAAGGAACGCTCTTGCCGTAATGGAAGCTCTTGCCGGAGTAGAACGGTGCGTTGCAGACCATGGTAAGACCGGCATAAACCGTAATAACCATTGCAAGCCAAGGCAGCCAGTCGCTGTTAACAGGCATTCTCTGGTCAACCGCAAGCCAAACAAAACCTGCTACTAAAGCAGCGGCCGCAGGAGAAGGAAGACCCTGGAAGAAGCCTTTGTCAACAACATCTACGTTGGCATTAAAGCGTGCCAGGCGAAGTGCCGCACCGGCGCAGTATACGAAGGCGGCGGCCCAGCCCAAACGACCTAAGTCGTGAAGAGCCCACTGATAAACCACCATCGCCGGCGCCATGCCGAAAGCACACATATCGGCTAAAGAGTCGAACTGGACACCGAAAGAGCTCTGAGTGTGAGTCAGACGGGCCACACGGCCGTCACATCCGTCCAGGATCATGGACACGAAAATCGCAATAGCGGCTTTTTCAAAGTCGCCTGCCATCGCAATGATGACGGCATAGAAGCCTGAGAACAAACTCGAAAGCGTAAACAGGTTCGGAAGCAGATAGATCCCCTTCTTGCGGACGGTCTCAATGCGTTCGCGAACGATGGCCTTCGGTGTCACGCGAGGATGCGGACGAAAATTCCGACGGGCATGAAACTGTTTGGCTTTATCTCGCTGTAAAGGCATTTAAGCGTTCTCCTTCTGATTAAGCCTGCTGCTGAGTCTTCTCTTCTGTCGTTTTTGTTTCGGCAGCAGGAGCAGCGTCAGCAGTTGCAGCAACTTCGGTCACTTCTACGGCTTCAACAGCGGGAGCTTCGACCGGAGTTTCCGGTTTTTCTTCTTCCTGAGGATTCAGGAGAGCAAGGACGGTGTCCGCTGCGCGAACCTTCTGGCCCACGAAAACGAGAACTTCAGAGTTGAGAGGAACGTAGACGTCGACACGGGAACCGAAACGGATAAAACCGAAGCGTTCGCCGCGAGTAACTTCCTGACCGATATGGAGATGACAGATAATGCGGCGGGCAATCAAGCCGGCGATCTGAACGCAGGTAATCACAGGGCCTTCATCAGACTTGATGATGATGGCGTTGCGTTCGTTTTCCATGCTGGCCTTATCGAGGTCGGCATTCAAGAATTTGCCGGGTTTGTAATAAATAGCCTCAACAGTACCCCCGATCGGGCTGCGGTTGGAGTGAATGTTGAACACATTCATGAAGGTCGAAATAAGAATTTCTTCCTTACCGGTGTAGGGATTCTCGACTTTTTGAACTTTGCAGATTCTTCCGTCAGCTCCTGAAAGAACGCTATGCGGAGTCTGACTGATCGCTCTAGGAGGATCACGGAAAAACTGTATGACAAAGACCAAAAGGACAAAGAAAATGAAGGAAATGAATCCTCCGATCAGCCACCATACTAACAGCGTAATAAAGATCGCGGCGCCGATGATTCCCCAACCTTCTTTAGCTAGGATGGGATATGAAGAATTTGATTTCAAACCTTTTCTCCTTAATAGGTTTATTTTTCGGAAAGGAGAAGGCGGACGGCCCTCCCCTTTTAACGGCCTATTTTAGACAAATTTCTTTGGATTAATACGTTTCAAGCCGTGAATGGTCGGTGAATGCAGAAAACTACTCGGCGCCTTCCGTCTTCAAGACAGCTGACACCGACATCGAGAGGTTGGATGTTCCAGCTTCAAAAACAGGTGTCTCCACAGTCTTAAACGCAGCGTTTGCACCCATAGCTCTGGCCGCAAATACTGCCCCCTCCGGTGCGAAATCAAACGAATTGAAATTCAGCTTTTCAATACGAAGAGCATCAGGCGCAACTTTCATTGCTACTGCGATGGATTCAGCCTTCTTATTTAAGGCATCGATCACATCTTTTGAGAGCTGATCCTGTGCTGCAGCTTTCGCTTCCTCACTTAGAGAATATGAAACGTTTTCAAGTGCTAGTTTAGCCTGCTGCCCGACCTGGACCAATGAGGCAACGCCGTTGACGTCTTCTGTCTCAACGATGATGTTTTGACGGGCTCGCCATCCTGTAATCACCGGAGCCTCCCCTTTCTTGGGATTAGTATAAATCGGCTGCGTGTAATATCCCCCGTTGCGGATCTTTGCAATTGATGAAAAATCTTTCACAGACTGCTGGGCCTCTGCCATGGTCTTATTGACTTCACTCTGCGCTGTAGCCAAGTCCTTGGCTTCAGACATTGTTGAGAAAACGATGCGGGCCTTGTCGTTTGGGAAACTCTTCTGAACGGTAACGGGCAGATTCATTTCCATCCCTTTAGGCGCAGGTTTGAGATAAAAATCTTCGGCATTTACGCCCATCGCAGCCGCGGCTAAAACAGTAGCAGTCATAATCTTTCTAAGCATTGTTGATTCCCGAAAGAAATAATTTAGACACCGCCACCCTATCACAGCATTGCCTGCCTTGTGACCCTTCGTGCTCATTAACGGAACTTTCTTTTCCATTAAGGTGAAAAGTTTTAGCTCGCAAAAATAGTGTAACCTTGGGTATTTTTCTTCGACTTTCTCGTCAGAGATTGATAGTTTTTTGAACTGTCATTCAGAAATATTTTGATGATTTGTATGATTTGAGGAAAGTCCCGAGATGTTCGATGAAACGAACAAATACCGTGTTATTTCCCATCAGTTAGGGTCAAGCCTAACTGACAAATACCAATTGCGATTGTGGGAAGCCCACTTAAAATCACAAATAAGGAGAAAAAAGTGAGCAATCGTTCAGCAGTCTTTGGCGGTGCCGGCTTCATAGGCACCAACCTGGTTTATCAGCTCATTGAAGACGGACAACAAGTCTTCAATTTTGACAATCTTTCCGGTCTCGGAAACTTGCTCAATATTGCCGAGCTCATGCAGCAAAGCCGTCACAGCTTTGCTCGCTGCGATATTTCCAATCCTGAGGAAATTCGTCAGGCGTTGCTCATGGCCGCTGCCGATACGATCTATTTCTGCATAACGCCTAAAAACCCGGAAGAAGAATCCAGTTTGGAAAATTTTCGTACATTCTTTGAAACGGTCAAAGAATGGCGAAACGGCATGGCCGACACTAAGCTGCACAAGATTGTCGTAGTTGTCTCCGAGCATTACAAGCTTTTAGGAACTTACGGCAAGATGTACGCCGGCTTACTTAAATTATTGGACAGTTATGCATCAGACGGCCTTCCGATCAGCAGTTTGCTCGTACTGCCCGCATTCGGACCTTTCCAGCAGCCTGATAGTCCGATCTCCATGATCATTTATCGCGCGATTGAAGGTGAAACGATACCCGTTGTCAATCCGGAGGAAAAGGTTTCTGACCTCGTCTATGTCAAAGACGTGGTCGACGCCATTGTCTTGGTTGAAAAGAACGGAAAAATCGGCGGACACTATCATTTGACCGGCACCACCTCCTCCATGTCAAATATTGAAGCAGCTGACGTGATCTGCGATAGTTTGAACGAGGCCCTTCCGCCGCCGGTCGGTCGTTACCAGGCACTGATCGAAGAAGTTACAACTTCACTGATCGCATCTGATATCTCTAAAGATGAGTCAGCGCTTACAGTTCTCGGATTGCAAAACAAGACCTCTCTTGGAGAGGGTCTCAAAAAGACGGTCAGCTGGTATCTCAATAATCCTCGCTGGTACAACCAGTCCAGAACTCGTTTCTTCTATTTATGGCAGAATCCGGAAACAGTTCTCAAAATTGCTTAACCAGTGTGACCTGAAAAAGCGATTTCACCCCTTCAACTATTAAGAACAAGCCCCAGAAGGCACCAAACTTCCGAGGCTTCAATCTAGCTTCTAATTTTTTAGTATTTAATCCTATGTAGCAGGGCCGAAAACTCCGGCCCTCTTGATTTCTTGGACGCTACTTACCGACTTCCCGACCGGCAATCGTACCGAAAATCAATGCATCGGGAACCGCATTACATCCGACACGGTTCGTCCCGTGGATACCGCCGGTAATTTCTCCTGCTGCGTAAAGACCGCGAATAGGACTGCCGTTTTTATCGAGTACACGGGTGTCTTCGTCGATCGTCACGCCGCCCATTGTATGGTGTACAGACGGAGTCATGACAGAGGCATAGTACGGGCCGCCGGGAAGCTTGTTTCCTTCCTCACAGCTCATACGGCCGAACTCATCACCTTTCTGTGTCTTGCAGAATTCGTTCCACTTCGCGATCGTACGCTTCAGATTATCCGGATTCATGCCAAGTTTTTTCGCCAGCTCGTCCAGCGTATCGGCCTTGAATGCTTTCTTCTGTTTAAGTAGGTCGGAAATCAAGATACCGTATGGCCCTCGTCCTTCTTTATCCTTTAACAACGTTTGTTCCGTACCAATAACATAGAAGACATGGTCAGGCTGGGCAAGGGCAGCCTTTGCAAGCACGTCTCTTCTGCCTTGTTCGTTTACGAAACGGTTGCCTTGCTTATTCACATAGATATTGGTCGACTCCACAATCTTATGGTTAGTTGCACCGGTTGCAGGATCAGTGGTCGGAAGAAGCTGGATATAGCCCATGTCCTTGAGTCCTGCCCCTGCCTTCACGGCCATATTAATACCGTCGCCGGTAATCGCAGGCATATTGGTCGTCTTGACTTGATTGTCCAGCTTTTTATCCCAAATTTCATCATACTGATTGCGCATCTTCACATTTGCGCTAAAACCGCCAGTTGCCAAAATCACACCTTTAGAGGCATAAAGTGTGTAGTCTTTCCCGTCCGGTCCCAAAGCCTTAACTCCGACCACTGCTCCGTCTTTGGTAATTAAGGAACTTGCCGGCGTGCTCATCATGAAAGAGATCGGGAGTTTTTCTCCTTTGATGAGGTCAAGATACGTATCGATGTAGCCTACACCGGATTTGTAATTGCTTGCGCGGTGAGAACGCGGCCATAAAGCTCCGACAAATTGTGTCGGTTGTTTTTGCCAGACAAGGCCCATTCCGACTAAAGTTTTTTGGATTGCCGGAGCCTCTTTTGTGAGCTTGTAAACGAGAGCTAAGTTTGCCTTGTAATCTCCTGCTTTCCAGCTTTGAAGAGCATGGAGTTCAGGACTATCAAACAAGCTCTTTGAACCTGACTGTTTATAGGTATCCCATTGCTGTTTAACTTGACCTATCAATTTTTCCTGAAGTTTATTTTTGGGGTTTTCACCCAGAAGTTTCTCGATAGATTCTTTTTGACCTTCCGTCATAGAGATAGGTTTCTGACCTTCAGGATCGGCTGCATTGAAGCAGCCGCCGGAAACGGAGGTATTGCCTCCGGCAAAATGAGCTTTTTCAATGACTATTACGTTGAGGCCGCGCTGAGCTGCAGCTACTGCGGCGGAAAGACCAGCACCGCCGGCACCGACAACAATGACGTCAGTTTTCTCTTCAACTTTCCCGCCGACCTTCTTCGGCTGAGGGACCGCCTTCGCATAATCTTTGGGATTCAAACCAGCTTGTTTGAGGCAGTCCTGCACCGCTGCTTTGATAGCGAATGTCGTTAAGGTTGCTCCGGCAACGTTGTTAACGTTGGTCGACTGATACTTAACAATGTCCTGAGGAACTTTGAGCTTCGGCAGATCGGCGACAGGGTGTGTTTCACTCCAATTGAGAACTTTTACATCCTCGATCTTGTTGTTAAGAATCTTAACTTGTACTGTAACATCACCGTTTCGTCCAAGAGTCGTTGCGGTATATGTACCGTCTTTAGCAAAAACAGCTGTTTGACTGCAGACCGCAAGCGTGACAGCTGAAACAATAAGGCTCAATCTTAGCTTCATAATTTCTCCTTGAATGGTTGTTTCACTTAGTAAGCTTAATGGCTATACTCAAAAGCAAGAAGATTTAACACCGGAATTACTTCTTAAAAAATGAGAATTAAACACTTAATGTGATGAAGCCAAGAGAAAATCTTTTATCGTGGCAAGTTTTTTTGACAACGGCCGTGACAAAAAACATATCCAAGACATCTATCGAACTGGATATGGATCTGAAAACTGTCTCAAGAATAGTAAAAGAGCTTGAATCTGATCTTGGCTTTATTCTTTTTGACCGCTCCTGTCGGCCTTTCAAACTAACGGAAGGCGCTGAAAAAATCTTGCCGTTAGCAAAAGAATTGCTCCGGACCAAAAACAAGATCGAATACAAAGTCCAGGATTTTCTCCTAAAGCCGACTGAGATTCGCTTGTCTTTACCGGTGAATATGACAAGAGACGATCTCTTCGAGTTGATGGATAAATACGCAAGCGCGCACCCAAATCTGAAGATACGGCTCCTCAATGATTGCGACCATAAGCACCTTTTAGATAATGAGACAGATGTTGCCATGCTTCCGTACCTGCCCCAAAACGATGAGGATGAAATGGTCCTCTTTGACGCCGGATTCAGCTACAACATGCTGCTTGCAAGTCCTGAGTACATTCGACGAAACGGAGCTCCCCAATCATTGGATGAACTAAAAGCTCACCCCTTAATTCTTAGAGAAAGCAGGATTTACCCCATTACAAAGACATTAGAGCACGGTGACGAAAGAATTAACCTGGATCCGGAATTTAAACTTCGTTATCTCGGAGATGCTTTCTCTTGTAAAACAGCCGCTCTCATGGGAGAAGGCATTGCGGTTGACCTTTCTCTCGCTTACTGCAAAGAAGAAATTGAGGAAAGCCGCTTAGTACCTCTTCTTCCGGGATGGCACAGACCAAAGTGGACAATGATTGTCGCCATTCGAAAAGAAGATGCAAAAGATAAGGCGGTCTGTGAATTTGCGCAATGGTTTGCGGATAGACAAAAAGAAGCATACCCGTCACGTTGGAAGCCACTGTTTAACAAGTACCGAGTGACTCCCTGAGCCTTCTGCGGAGGCGCCCTTCCGCCCCCTAATTTAAAGACCAAGTGTTCTTAATTTTAGTTTTCCAGCTTCTTCGGAGCTTTATCGACCCAGCGATCGTCCTCGTCTTCTCCCAGGAACAGAGACTGGAAGCTTTGGGCCTTCATTGAAGGTGTGAAATCGAGTCCAGGCTGAACCAGAGCTTCAAATTTCGGATCGCTGATGGCTTTCAGAACAGACCACTTCACCGCCTTATTTAAAGTCTCGGCAACCCGGCGGCAACCGTCCTGCATGTTCTTAAGTCCGTCGGTGGGCGCGTTGTACACCACATCCAGTTTCATTGAGTGCCCGTTGGAGGAGAAAAGTTCCATGTTGATGCGCCAAGCTAAAAATGTCGGTTCTGCCTGAATCTTTACGCTGTCAATTAAGTTATAGATTTTGACCTTAGGATTTTTTTGATTCAGGATTCCGGCCTGATTCAAGTCAGACATCAAGGCATTGCGCCAATAATTAGAAAATGCTCCGTTGATTGTTTTAAATCCTTCCTGGCCGGGAATAGGAATATTGTTTCCGGCACATTCAAGATCCATCGCCTTAACCACGCGTACCTGTTCGACTGCGACATCTTTAACATCCAGCCGCTTCAAAATACGGGCATTCTGAGCCGTGACTTCATAAGGATAAGAAACGTAAGGCTCTGCAGTTTGACACCCTGCCATGACGAGTGCAGAACCTGCTAAGGCTACGGAAAAGAAAAGCTTTGGGATAGTTCTCATAAATCGGACCCTAATGTTTTCTGAAATTTTATTGGTTTCCGAGATTTTCGTCAGGGAACGAAGCAGGATTTTTGACTGCACGTTTTGGAACCACGATAGGCAAATGCTACTGAACCCAAATACAATGAACCTAGAATAAAGGAGTAAAAAATGTTTTTCCAGTGGTATCGCTACTGCTTCAGTAAATATTTTACGTTTCAGGGGCGTGCTTCCCGTACTGAGTATTGGTCTTACACCATCATCAACCTTTTGATTTTATGGGTATTTTGGTTCATATCCAAGCTTGTTGACATCCCAGAAGAAGCAATGTCCGAGGGGATACCTGTTTTTCCAAAAGATCCTGTTCTCGCTTTGATTTTCGGAAGCCTTTATTTGATTTTCTGCATAGCGATTTTCTTCCCGTCCCTCGCGGTTACGGTACGACGTCTGCATGACAGGAACCACAGCGGGTTTTGGGTCATTGCTCAGTTAATTCCGCTTCTTAATCTTGTAGTTTTGCTGATGCTGCTCTTGCCATCTTCTCCGTACCCGAATTATTATGGGCTTCGCGCGCCGAGATTCCCGGGAGAAAAGGTCCCCGAGGCCGGAGCAGATATTTACGGTCCGTACGAAACTGTCGCCTACAGACCACAATCCAATGGAGACGAAACAGTGACACAGCAAAATCAGAATACGCCGGCAAAAGGTTCCGTCATGGACGAAATCATGCACGAAAATCTTGCTAACGCCGACGCTCAGGCCGGCCTCGAAGACAGACCGGCCGCGGCCTCACCGTCCAAGAGCGAAACTCATCGTCCGATGAGAGGGGAAGAATCTTCCTTAGTCGCTCGTTTAAATAAGCTCTCAGGCAAATAATCGAGTTCTATATACTTTTGGGCCGTCCTCCGTCAGGGCGGCCTTTTTCTTGCAAGTCCACAAGGCGGCAGAAACTGCAAGTCTTCAAGATAATTAGTTTGCGTCCCGGCAAGGATTCCGATAAATTACCAGGCTAAAAATAACCCCTCCCATGTAGTAATCAGAACCTTACTGAGCGTTAAGAATCGGTAAACGAATTCTGCAAACTAAACCGCCGTTCTTCCCTCTTTCCAGCACCAAGCTGCCATTGTGATTTTGCACGATTGAGCGGACTATTGATAAGCCGATACCAAGACCGGAAGCTTTTCCGGACTTAAAAACCGAACCCATGCGTTCAAAATCGGAATCGGAAATGACAGCTCCATTATCTGAGATATCGACAAAGCAATGAGTTTCACTACTCGAAAGCTTTATGAACACTTTTGGTTCATCGGCTTTCTGAGCCTTTAAAGCTTCTTTGGCGTTTTTAAGAAGATTAAAAACTGCAAGCTCAAACTCTAACGGTGCCAAGCTGCAAATCGGAGAACGAGGATCCTCTTCAAATTCAATTTGAAGAGGATAGTCCTGCAGAGTTGAGGTGAAATCTTTAACTGCTTCAGTCACAACCTCATTGACACTCAGAGGCGATTTTTTTAGTTTTTGCTCTTTGGCATAAGAACGAACAGAGGTCACTATTTCTTCGGCCTTGCGCGTTTGAAAAACGATCTTTATAAGCATCTCTGTAAGAAGCTCATCATCAACAGGGCCCGTTTTCTGAAGACGAAGCAGCCCTTCGGAATACGCCAAAATTGCTCCCAGCGGCTGCGGCAATTCATGGGCTATCATCGAACTCATATGATCGATCGTTGTAATTTTTTGAAGAGAGAGAAGCCGCGCCTCAGTTTCTCTCATCGCTCGGTCGGCATGAAATTTTTCTTTTAGGGTCTTGATGAGCTGTGCCGACCGTATTCTCAACTGAAAGTATAAAAAACCTGTGAATGTAAGCAGTCCTAACAAAAAGATAGTAAATACGAATACGGAAAAAGAATATTTCTGAAGAAAATCTCGGATAGTCCAGGGCTTGGCGCCTGAGAACTGAGCGATATTAAGCTGCTTAAAAACAGCATCCACCCTTGAAAGATCAGTTTGAACCGACCACGAGGCGCCGTCGGGAAGATGCGGCATAGCTAAGAGCGCGGCTACAAGGCGCTTAGTGAATGCAGGATCTGCCCCTCTTGTAGAGGAAAGCACCCAGTTGGGATAGGTACGAGTTGAACGATAACAAGGCTGTTCACTTACGATCGCTGCCGGTTTAACAGCGTTTGCGAGCTCAGGGTTGTCCATTAGCCGACTCTCCCAAAAGCAGCTAGGCAATGCCGCAACATCGGCACTTCCGTCCTTCAACGCCTTAAACAAATCGAGCGGCCGTTTGTATTGAAAATGAATGGAACTAAAAAATGCTGAGGGATCATAACCTGCGTAAGAAATTTCTCCGAGGGGAGCTACGTAACTATAAAAAGCATTCGGATCATTTGCGATAAACCTTTTGCCCTTCATCCCTGCGAGGGTATTGATTTTTGAGTCTTTAGCGACAAAAAATGTCGATCCGAGTTCATTACGATCCTGCTCGTTTGGTCCCGGTCGATAGATGACCAATTCTCTCACACCTTCTTCGCCTAATAATCTGGCAAATCCGGCCGAAGAAATAAAGTAATCAATCTGTTTGGTACGGATTAATTCCTTTAATTCTCCCAAAGCAATCGGACCTTTGAGTTCTATCGTCCTTGCGCCAAACTCTTTTTCCAAGTATTTAGCGGTCTCCTCAAAAAACAACTTCTGACTTGCCGCCATAGCTCCTGTTCCTATCCCGATAACGTATTCAGCAGAGGCCGTACACCCCGAGAGATAAAGCAACAGGAACATCGAAATAATCAATCGTTTCATAAACAGCCGTCCATGTTTTTTCGTGCTCATCATCTCACGGACAAACCGTTTTAGTCCTCAGGATTTTCACGGTTTTCACTACTTAAGTACCGGGCACTTAAGTGAGCTGTTCATTAATCTTTTCTGCAGATGGTTTTTTGCATTTTCTCACCTAGTTGATTTTCAAGGAGAAATTCAGCATGAGTATCAAAATAATCAAAAGTGCCGCTGCAATCACTTGTTTAACGGCAATGTCGGCAGCCGCAGCCAGTTCAGTTTCCGTTTATGGCGTCATTGATACCGGATTCGGCGTCTCCAAAGGCAAAGGACAAGCCGCCAAAGTGCAGGCTATTTCCGGGGGCAACGCTGCCAGCCGGTGGGGTTTAAAAGGACAAGAGGACCTCGGGGGAGGCAATTACGTTAAATTCGTTCTAGAACAAGGCCTCAAGATTAACAACGGCGAGGGACAAACTTCCGGAGTTCTTTTCGACAGGGACTCTCTTCTCATTATCGGAGGCCGTTGGGGCGAACTCGGTTTGGGACGTTCCGGGTCTCTTATGGGAACGACCGGATATTTTGGACAATTCCCAAAGATGAGTGCAAACCCGATGGCCTGCAACTATCTTGACGCAGCGTTAATCGGTTCGTTAGTTAACTCGGGAATGCTCAACAATTCAGTCACATACCAAGTTAAGCCGACAAACACCCTTACGCTCACGGCGCAGTATTCAAACGGCATTTCAACTGACGAAGCCAAGTGGGCCAAAAACAACCACTACTATGGCTTGTCTGCTCAGTATAAAAATAAGGGATTTAATTTAGGAACCATTTTTACGGTCATTGATTATCGTCAAAGCGGAGCCAATAACGGAGCAGACTCTGATCCGACCTACAATCTCTTCTTTGCTGTAAATCAAACTTTTGATCAAACCCGTGTCCATTTTGATTATCAACACGTTTGGAATTCCAGAAGTCTTGGGGGAGGCCCGAATGCGTTCTATGCGAAAGATTTAGGTTTCGGTTCTACCGCTGCGGTCAAAGGCAGCAAAAAAGGCTTCCGCTCAGACACATTTGTCATCGGTGCGAGCACACCTCTGGCCGGCGGCAGGATTTTTGGTGCCTTCAAATGGAATGTGGGAAAATGGCAGGGAACCAGTGCGAAGAAAGATGCTGACCGTGACGGCAACCGTTGGGTTGCTTCTCTGAAGTATCAATATCCGCTTTCAAAGCGAACATTGGTTTATGCATTAGGCACTTATGCTCGGGGAACGGGAATGTTCAACAAAGCACAAGCCAAAGCAACTCGTCTTCTGACGGCTTTTGGAGTCCAGCATAATTTCTGACACTGCAGGAACGTGAGTCCGGGGAAATGAAATGAACAGCCAGTACAAGGAAAAAGCAGTGATTCGAATCGTAGACGATGACGAGGGCTTCGGCGATGCGATTCGATTTATGCTCAAAACCGACGGATGGCTGGTTTCTTATTACTCCGAAACCGGGACTTTCCTTAAAAAGGATGATCCCGACGTTCCCGGGTGCATTATCCTGGATTATCAGATGCCGCTCGTCAATGGCTTGGAATTTCAAGACATTTTGGCCCATAGAGGTTATAGGCAGCCGATTATTTTTTTGACGGCTCATGCTGATGTAGATATGGCTATCTCTGCTTTCCGCAGCGGAGCCGCAGATATTTTGAAAAAACCTGTTTCATCAGAAATTTTATTAGAAGCCGTTGAGCGAGCAGTCGAAAGCGATTTTGCATTCCGTCAGAAAGATTTCCGCATTGTGCGCTATCAGGAGTTTTACGATGCTCTCACACAGAGAGAAAAGCAAATCCTCAACAGCGTCAATGCCGGGTTGATGAACTACCAAATTGCACAGCGGCTTGGTTTAAGCGAACGAACGGTAGAGACTCATCGTGCCAACGCCTATAAAAAAGTAGGTGTCAAGGACCTCCAGCAGCTCAAAGAGTTTCTCTCACACGTCGATATTTAACCGGAGCGGTTTGCCGAATCGGCTGACCTACCTCCTCATTCCTTGATTTAACCGCCCGTGACCTTGTCACTGGTTAGGAGAGATTTTGTCCTTTACAACGCTACCTCTCATTTTTTCAAAGCAATAGTTTTCGAATTCAGTCTTTCAATTATCAAATTTCACTTAAAAGAGGCAACACTATGACACTTAGCAGAAGAAGTCTTTTTAAATATGTCGGCGCCGGTACAGCTGCCCTCACCTCTGTTCCTGTTCTTGCTCAGGAAAAGTCTCCGAAGAATCCATACCTTCCCGAAGTTTGGGATGAAAATTATGACGTTGTTGTGGTAGGAGGAGGCGGAGCCGGGATGGCTGCAGCTCTTCTCGCATCTCAAAACGGAGCCAAGCCCGTCATTATTGAAAGATTGCCTTTTGCCGGCGGTAATACCATGGCCGCTCAAGGTCAGATTAATGCTGCGGACCCGGTTCGCCAGCCGAAACAAAATATTGAAGATTCTCCGGCTAAGCACGCCGCCCAAACATTGGCCGCCGGAGATTTCAGAGGTGATCCCGCACGCGTTAAGGTGCTCTGTGACAACGCCTATAGCGTAATCACTTGGCTGGAGGGCCTCGGAATGGAGTTTAAGCCGACTGTCCACCAAATGTTCGGAGGACTTTATCCTCGCGCTCACTCTCCCGCTGTACCGAAAGGTATCGGCTATACAGGCGTATTAAGCAAAGCTCTCAAGGAAAGAAACGTTCCGTTTAAATTAGGATACTCCGTCGTTGAGATCTACCGTGAACAGCCTTGGTCCGGCGATGTGATCGGAGTCAAACTGCAAAACAGCAAGGGCCACACCCTTAACATCAAAGCGAATAAAGCTGTGGTCTTAGCTGCCGGCGGTTTCTCGGGCAATCAATACCTCAGAGAGCTGCATGATCCGAGAACCGCGGGGCTCGGTACGGATAACCTTCCCGGCCACACCGGGGACGTAATGCTAGCTGCCAACCGCATTGGGGGCTACTTGGTCGGGATGGATTTCATCCAATCTACTCCGGGCGCCCCTGCAGGCAAAAAACTAAAAATCATTTTGAACTCAAACGTTGACGGTTCCATCTATGTAGACAAACGAGGAAATCGTATTGTCGATGAAGGCGCACGCCGTGACGTGATTCGCGATGCGGTTCTCGGCACACCTGAACGGTATGCCTATACAGTTGTGGACAACAACCAATACAACTCTTATAACAGCGCAGTTCATGATGCCGTGGAACGCGGAATTGCGATTGACGAAGCTTGGACCGCACCGACAATTAAAGAACTAGCCAAGAAAATGGGGGTTGACCCAGAAGGTCTTCAAAAAACTATTGATCGCTATAACAACGTCCTTATTAAGAATAAAGAAGACCCGGACTTCCATAAGGCTCCTCGGAATCTGACCCGAAAAATTGCTCAGGGTCCCTTCTGGGCTTGTTATACCGGAATGACAGTCCACCACACGATGGGCGGCCTCAATACCAACACCAAAGCGCAGGTTCTGGATGCAACAGGAACTCCGATTCCGCGTCTGTATGCTGCCGGTGAAATCACAGGAGGTATTCACGGTACCAACCGCGTGGGCGGTAATGCGCTTCTGGACGTATTCGTTTTCGGAAGAATTGCCGGAGAGAACGCAGCTAAAGAAAGCTCGCGCTAGCCGATCGGTTATATCCGATAACAACGAAATAACTTGAACTTTAATTAGGATCCGGCCTCTTTTTCCAGAGGCCGGCCTCCGGAAGATTCTTGAGAATTTAAGAAAGAGTTGTTTTGTTGAAAACCACTGTCCCAAATAACCGCTCGAAGGCAAAGCCATCATGACCCCTCAAACCATTAAGAGAAGATCAGTCTTAAAAGGAATCCTAGGTACCCTCTCCCTTCCTTCAACAGCCTTTGTTAAGTCAGCTGCAGCCGAGAAAACTTCATTAGACGAGTGGATCGGTTATTCAATATGCGATAACTGCAATCAGGTTCCGTCCTGTGGAATAAAATTTAAAGCTTGCGGAAACATCATTCAGTCCATCGGCAATTGGAGTGAAAATCCTCGGCATGTTCTCTGCTCCAAAGGCCTTTCCACACTACAGAGGCTCTACAACCCGAACCGTCTGCTCTACCCGATGAAACGGACCAATCCTAAAGGCAGCGACGATCCGGGATTTGTGCGCTGCAGCTGGGATGAAGCTTATCGTATGATTGCCGAAAATCTCACCAGAATTAAAGCTAAAGACGGTGCTGATTCTGTGATGTTTTATATCGGCGATCCTAAGGAGCCGCGTCCGCCGATTATGCGTCTTGCTCGCTACTTTGGCTCAGTTCACCTCGGTACTGAGTCATCAGTCGCTTGTCGGGCGGCTTGTATGCAGGCTGAAATCCTCACGTGGGGACGTCCGTCTCAGGGATCGATGCCAAATGCAAAAACTAAATCTTTTATGGTTCTTGCCTCCAACGTCTGGTCGCGCCCGCTTGGATGGTGGCAATCTCTGACCGCAGCCAAAAAACGCGGCTGCAAGATTATCGTGATTGATACCCGAAACACGAAAACCGCGCAGTTTGCCGATATTCATCTAGCACCAAAAGTGGGAACAGATGCTGCACTCGCTATGGGCATCATCCGTGTTCTTGTCAAAGAAAATCTTTATGACAAAGCCTTTGTTGATAAATGGTGCCACGGCTTTGAAGAACTTAAAAACTATTGTGAGTCTTTTACCCCAGAGCGTACGGAGGAAATTACCGGAGTACCGGCTCAAAAGATCATTGATGCAGCCCGCATGTACGCCGACGGTCCCGGCTCATTTTCTCTGACATCTCAGAGCCTGACCCATAATACCAACGGCGTCAACAATGCTCGAGCCTTACTTCTCATTCCGTGTATTCTCGGTTATATCGATGTTCCCGGCGGTGTTAGTTTTCCGCTCTCACCAAAAGGGCTTCAGGCCTGCGGGATGGGGCTGCAGCCTAAATTCTATGAGGCCAAGTGGTGGAACGCCAAAGCTCAGAAGGACAGACGTCTTGACAAAGACTTTGTTCCGCTTTGGCATGACATGATGATCATGTACAACCCGAATCATCTTCCGGAATACATTGAAGCAGGCAAAATCAAAGCCTTCTGCGGCTGGGGTTTCAATTCGTTCATTTGGCCGCAGCCCCAGCAGTATCAAGAAGCTTTAAAGAAACTCGATTTCGCTTTCTGCGCCGACTACTTCTATCGAAAAGAAAGCCACAGAGATATGGATCTCATCCTTCCGGCGGCGATGAATTTTGAACGCTATGCTCCCTTCGGAGTCTACGGATCAAAATTTGCTCCGCGAACTCCGGTTAAGCCGCTGGGTGAGGCCAAAGAAGACTGGAGAATTGCACTGGAACTCGGATGTATCCTGGACGATCCGAAGCACTTTTTCAACGGAGACCCAGTTAAAGCGTGCAACGCCATTCTCAAAGAGTGGGGTGCAGAGTACGAAGCCGCAGTGGCTGCTTTGCCTCAGGTTTCCTCGCTGGAATGCAGAAAGAACGAACCGAAAAAATATGAAAAAGGGCTGCTTAGACCGGATGGACAAGCCGGCTTTAATACGCCTACGGGCAAGATCGAGCTCTTCTCAACACGATGTGCAAAATTTGGTTTCGACGGTCTGCCTGTCTATAAACCGATGATGGAGCCCGACGGTCGCTTCAATCTAAGAATGATCAACGGAGCTCGCAAGCCATACATCACACACTCTAAAACCCGTTCGGATGCTCCTTATTTATTAGAACTCGAACCGTGCAGCACGATTACTATGCATCCGAATGATGCTTCTGCGAGGAGTTTGGCAGACGGAGATCGTGTCGAAATTTTCAGTCCCTTCGGAGGGCCGGTGAAGGCAAATTTAGAAGTATCCATTTTGGTTCCCCCCGGAACAATAGACGCTCAGTACGGTTGGAAAGGTGAAGAAGACACGCAAAGACTCGTTCCGAGACAATGGGATCCCCTCTCCGGATATGCGCCGTATTTTGAAGTCAATGTAGAAGTTAGAAAAGTCGGGAGCCAAAAATGAGTCGAATGGGAATTATTGTCAATGTCGATGAATGCATCGGCTGCCACGCCTGTTTCATTGCCTGTAAGCAGGAGAACCAAGTCTCCCCGAATATTCAATGGAATCGGATCCGTAAGGTTGAAAATAGAGAAAAAAACATCATTAATTATTTTCGTGCCTCGTGCCAGCACTGCGAGGATCCGGCCTGTCTAAAAGTTTGTCCGATGAAGGCGGTTTACAAAGGACCTCACGGAGAGATTCTGATTGATCAGGATAAATGCATTGCCTGCAAGGCATGCTTAGCCGCTTGCCCCTATGGAATGCCGATGTTCAATGATCAGAAACTGACAAGTTATTTCGGTGAAAAACAGCCTTTATTCTCACCGTCTAATCCTCCGACCAAAAACGCCCAACCTGGAAAAGCAGAACACTGTACGCTATGTTCTCATCGTCTGGCTAAAGGCAAAGAACCGGCTTGTGTGGAAATCTGTCCGGCAAAAGCGCTGACTTTAGTCGATTTTGACGCGCCTACTGAAAAACAGAAGGCGCTGCTGGCTAAAGCAGTTTCATTAAAGGCCGGAGTAAACACTAAGCCTAAAGTTCGCTACATCTGCAGCAATATGGATTTCAGAGAAGTTGCCCTGAAGTAGCTTTCAAATACTGGAAAATTATTGAGGCTTATATTTGGGCTGATGCAAAACCGGGAGCCACGCTTCGCATCAGCCCATTATTTATTCGTCAGGATATACCTGCTCGTCGTGGTTAACACGATTCGATCCGAATACAACCTTCACCGCATCTCTAAGATTATCCACTCCGATAATTTCAACGCCGGGAATATCTGCCGCTTTATTCTTAAGAGGAACGATGATTCTCGTAAAGCCCAGCTTAGAGGCTTCCTTGATACGTTCCTGCCCTCTGGAGACCGGCCGAATCTCAGCACCCAGGCCCACTTCTCCGAAAATCGCCGTCTTACTGCTAACTGCCTGATTCGTCATCGAAGAAACAATCGCGATAAGCACAGCTAAGTCACTCGCCGTTTCATTGATCTTAATGCCGCCGACAGCATTCAGAAAAACATCTTGGTCATAGGTAGAAAGGGTCACATGACGATGCAAAATTGCAAGAAGCATCGTGAGACGCTGGGCATCGGTACCAACGGTCAGGCGTTTGGGATTGGGGAGCATGGATTTGTCCACCAAAGCTTGAATCTCGATAAGGATCGGTCGCGTACCCTCTAAATTAATAAAGGTCACGCTTCCCGCCACTCCTTCTCTTCTTTCTGCCAGAAAAAGAGCCGAAGGATTTCTTACGCCGCGCAACCCCTTGTCTGTCATCCCGAAAACACCGATTTCGTTGACAGAACCGAAACGATTTTTACACGCGCGAAGAATACGGTAATTCGACTCCGGATCCCCTTCAAAATAAAGAACAGTATCAACCATGTGTTCCAAGACGCGAGGGCCAGCCATAGCGCCCTCTTTTGTGACGTGTCCGACGAAGATAACGCCGATGCCCTTTCGTTTGGCAATTCTCGTCAGCCGCGCTGCACATTCTTTAACCTGAGAAACAGACCCCGGCGCCGCACTTAAATCTTCGGAGAAAAGTGTTTGGATCGAGTCAATCACAACCCACTGGGGACTAGTTTCTTCAATGATCGCTTCAATTTTTTCAAGCTGAATTTCGCTGATAAATTTGAGACCTTTAGTATTAACGCCGAGACGCTGAGCGCGAAGCGCAACCTGAGTCGGACTTTCTTCACCGCTCGCATAAAGGCAAACCTGACCCAAAGCAACCATTTTGCACATTGCTTGGAGCAGCAAGGTCGATTTTCCGATCCCGGGGTCACCGCCAATTAGCACGACGGAGCCTGGAACAAAGCCTCCACCCAGCGCCCTTTCGAGTTCGCTGAAGCCGATTAAGATTCTCGGGCTCTCCTTTGCTTCAATTTCTGATAAATCGAGAATATCGCTGGTCCCGGCAAGGGCTGTCCTGCCTCTTGCCGAGGAAGTTGCAGCGGCCTGTTCTGCCCGCGCATAACGATTAGAAGACTCCGCTTCGATTCGGAATTCTTTCATCGTGTTGTAGGCTTTACAGGATGGACACTGTCCGAACCATTTCGGAGCATCGTATCCGCACTCTGAACACACCCATGCGGTTTTCGTTTTGGATTTGCTTGCCATATCTATTCTCGAACAATTCGGCTCTATTCTAAAGACTCTAATCTAACCAACAGTGCGACGGTTTACGCCGCAACATCAATTCTTGTCGATAAAATAATCACCTAATCAAAAATACATCGTGAAAAAACGATCCTTTACGGTCACACCAAGGTGCGGGCCAGATCTTTCATTCTTCAAAAATAAGGTTCGGAGTAAAATTCAGGTTCAAGATATTTCGAGTAAGCAATAAATGGCAAACCCCTCTATCTCTTTTACCGACAGGTACAGTTCGACGCTCCAGCCGCTGCTCCTGTTGGCTACGGACTACTTGGCTATTATTATTGCCGAGTGGTGTGCCGTCGGAGGCAGGGACATTGTTTTAGAGTTACTCGGAAGAAAGAACGATTGGTTCGAGCTGAACAATTTTTATTTCTACTTGTTTGTACCTCTCATTTTCATGGTTTTCCTCCATTGGGGCAGAACCTATATTCGTTTGCTTTCTATCGGGGAGATGATTCGGAGAACTTTCTACTCCGTAATCTATGCCATTGTCGTCTCTATTGTCGTTTTATTTATCGCCGGCAAAGCTCCTGTCGTTTCGCGCCTTTTCATTGCATTCTTAGGCTGTTTTGTTTTCGTTTTTGTTTGCGGCTCTCGCCTTCTTGTTCGTTACCTCTGTAACCGTGCCAATATCCTTTTAGAACCGACGATCATCATCGGATCCGACGACACTGCAAAACGCGTCTTGAACTATTCCGCGACAAACTCCTTTTTTGGAATCAAAGTCGTAGGAATTATCGATGATAAAACTTCTGGGACCGCCCTCGAAGGGAAATACCCCCGGCTCGGCTCTACGGACAAAGCTGCAAGAATTATTCTTCGGACAGGAGTACAAAACATCCTGATCCTGGCCCCGAGAATGGACAAACGGCGGCTTTACACGCTTATTGATGAAATTTTTCCTCTGGTTAAGAATATTTCCTTCGTACCGGAAACGGAGGAGCTGCCTGTATCCAATATGGAAATGCACAGACTGTATTCTGAAAATCTTGTCGTCATTTCCGTTAAAAATAATCTCTCACGGTGGTACAACCAATTCTTTAAGAGAGCATTCGATCTATCGGTCGCAACCGTCGGGACGATTGCGATTTCACCGATTCTTTTAGGGATCGCCATTGCCATCAAAGCCTCAAGTCCGGGACCGGCCTTTTACGCTCATCGGCGTATCGGTAAAGACGGTATTTATTTCAACTGTTATAAATTCCGCTCAATGGTGGTCGACTCCGACAGGCGCTTACAAGAATATTTACGTGCCAACCCTGAAGCGGCAAAAGAGTGGGAAGAGACGCATAAACTCAAGCATGATCCGAGAGTGACTAAGATCGGAGCATTCCTTCGTAAAACTTCGCTTGATGAATTGCCTCAGCTTTTTAATGTCATTCGCGGTCAAATGAGTCTTGTCGGCCCAAGGCCTATCGTGGATGAGGAAGTCATTAAATATGACGTCTTCTTTTCCGATTACACAATGGTTAGACCCGGGATGACAGGCTTATGGCAGACAAGCGGTCGAAGTGATACTTCTTACTCTCGACGAGTTCGTTTGGATGCTTGGTACGTCAGAAACTGGAACATCTGGCTTGATATCAGTTTACTGGTCAAAACAGTAAGAGTAGTCCTGTCTTCTCGATCCGGCGCTTACTAACTAATTGAACCCTTTACTCCGCGATAAACAACGATGAAAATTTGGATTACAGGAGCTTCAGGCATGCTTGGCACTGAACTCGCGTCGAAACTGTCTTCTCATGATCTGCTTCTGACCGGCCGAAGTGATCTCGACATCTCTAACGAAAACGCAGTCCTAAATTTTTGCAAACAAAATAAGCCGGATACCGTAATAAACAGCGCGGCTTTTACAAACGTGGATGCCTGCGAAACAGAAAAAGATCTCGCCTGGATGGTCAACGCATGGGGATGTAGAAATTTAGCACTCGCTTGCAGCACGGTCGGATCTCGTTTAATAAGTATCTCGACAGATTATGTTTTTGAAGGTGACTTTTCTCGACCCTATCATGAATTTGACGTCGCAAATGGAGGTAAAACTGTTTACGGACAGACTAAATTTGCCGGAGAACAATTCATTAGGCAGCTTTGCCCTAATCATTTGATCGTCAGAGTCGCATGGCTTTACGGCAACAATGGCAAAAATTTCGTAGATACAATGCTTTCTCTTGCCGAGAAAAATTTAAGCGAGATAAAAGTTGTCAACGATCAAATAGGCAATCCGACAAGCACGTCTGCAGTGACATACCTCATAAAAGACTTATTACGAACTGATTACAAAGGTGTTGTTCACGGTACCTGTGAAGGCTCCGCGACATGGTATGACTTTGCAAAAACCATTTTTGAATTGTCTGGATTACACCAGAAAGTGGTTCCGTGTACATCGAAAGAATTTGTGCGCCCTGCTCCCCGGCCGAGCAATTCTCGGCTGGAGAAAAGGGTCATTCAAATGTTGGGGCTAGCGCCCATGCCTGAATGGAAAGAAGAACTGGCCAAGTACCTCAAAACATCTATTTGAGATATCTGGAATTCTCCTTCAAAACCTCTGGAATGTATGCAGGGATAGTTTTATCCTTTGACGGACGATAAGTTTTGTCCAAAAACTCCAATGCACCTGCGGCGTTGATTAGAACAATCCTATTGGGCTCAACAAAAGCGTCTCTGCTCCATCCTTTGGAGTACACCCAATTCCGACGCCCCGCTTCCTTCCAGATAGACATTCCGACTGAATAATCTTCCGTGGGGTTTTCACATCCCAGAACCTCAGGCAGCAAGGTCGGTACAAGATCGAGATGTGAAGTCATGTATTCAATGTTGGCAGGTTTCTTACCGGGCCAATGAATCACCAGAGGGACCTTAATTTGAGCATCCGTAAAGTTTCCTCCGTGGCCCCAAAAATTCAGCTTATTGTCATTAAATTCATCACCGTGGTCAGAACTGATAACCACTATCGTTTCATCAAGAAGATGCTTTTCTTCTAAATAATCCAAAACTTTTTGGATGAGGTCGTCTGCGTAACGGACGGAATTTTTGTATCTTGCCAGGTAAGGAGCGGGATCAAAGGAATTATTCAGTTCCATATGATTAATCGATCCCCAATATGGCTTAAATACCTCGTACTTCGATTCCTTTGGAAAACTATATGCATGCACAGAGTCGAAGAAAATGAAACTAAAGAAGCGGGAGCCGGGTTTGAGAGAAGACTGCCACTTTTCAAAATCTTCTACGGCAAATGCATCGGAATCGACAGCGCCTTTTCCTCTTGGATAGATTTGAAGATTAGAAATCCCTGCAAATATGGACTTATGAAACTCTGGCATATTCAACGGTGCGCCGGCAAAAATCCCTATTTCATAGCCTCTCCTCTGGAGCGCTGTTAGCAAAATCCCGGGAGTTCCGCTCGACAAGGAGCCTGTCCAATAATTTCCAGGAAGCCCGGTAAACAATGAAAAAATACCGTGCCTTGTATTATTCCCGTTCGAATAGTGGTTATTAAACCTTGAATTTTTTAAGGCAAATTTCCAGGTATTAGGCATAACCTCTTCTGTCAGCATGTCGTACCGAAGGGTGTCTACAAACAGAAAAAGAATGTTGTAATCTTTTGAGGGCTTACACACCAAAGGATTGAGCGGATAGTTTAATTTTCCGTGTTCGTCTAAAGAGACCTTTCTTGCGTCGATGGCTTTTTTGTCTATTAATCCGAGCTTTTGAAGCTGCGTGTTCATCCTAAGGGGGCGAGCGAGCGGAATCTTGTCAAAAACGGAAACGAGTCGCGTGTTGAAATTAGCAAATCCCCAGGAGTAACAGAGATTGGAAAAACAAAAGCCGGCAAAAACCAGAACCAAAGCCGTGAGCGATAGCTTTTTGAAGGTCGCCAACTTGAAAGATAAAAAGGTAAATAACCAAGACAGCAGCCCTAAACCTAATATCCAAGCTGCAATTTCAAATATCATCGGAAGAGAAAACGAAACGATTCTTCCGCCCCCGAGAAATGTCATTTGAATCATTGCAAAATTCAAATGTGTGCTGTACAAAGGATAAATAAAAGCGTCGGCAGCCAGGTAGATCAGAATTATCCAATCTAGAAAAATCGTAATTCCAAAGAGAAGTTTTTTATTCTTTCTGAGCAAAGGATAGGCAAGGAATATTGAACCTAGAACTAGCGCAATAAGGGTAAATAAACCGAAGGTATAGCTAGAAAAAATAAGAAGTTGGCCTTTGTCCCAACCAGCAAGAACGCCGGCAGAAGCAATGCTGCGAAGGCCCAAGCAAAGCGATCCGAGGCCTAACAAAAGAGCGTTAATAGTAACAAAAGCGAAATTAAACAAGTTGACACCCGTAAAAAACAAAATCTTCAGGCATTATTCCTGAGAGGAAACAGTCAGGGTAAGAACATAGTTCTTTTCCGTTGTGGGCTGAGCGAGAAAAATAACCCATGTTTTTTGAAACAACAGGGCATTTTATGAGAATTCGCTCCTATGCGGACCAAGGTCTTTTAAAAACTTATTCTTGCTCACCTAAAAACTTGGACGTCTTTCTAGCGTTTGATCCCTTTAATAAATTCCTTTCCTACTAATATTCACTACCCGCATTAGTTAGGTGATTATCGTCCCAGTAGTAGATCCTATTTCTATCTCGGACGATATAAATATCTCTTTTGAAGTGCCTACAACAGTCTCGGAAGGATGTTTTTTCGCAATGTTTCTGATCATCTCATTGATTTGATCGTCATTCGTTTTTCCTTCCTTCTTAGAAAACTAAATATTCCTACATCTTTTTAGATGGTCGGCTTTTCAAACAATTCTTTGGATTGGCAGGGGGTTGAAGTACATGAAGAAAAAGAATTACCTTTTTCTTATTTTTGATGAGTTCTTCAACTGCCTAGATTAACAAATGACTTAATGTCGTTAATTAATTTCCATTTTTATAGCACAACAATTCATAAGAACGATGCTTGGAATTGACAAAAGCGTGCCAATGAGTGCTTAAAATAACTGTCTTGATATGAGGGGTCTTGTTGACGAAGTCCAAAACCTGTCCCATTAAAGGGTCTTGGCTGTTTTTTTCGTAACGCAGAGAAATTAAATCTCTCACAGGAAATGACTTTGTCCGCTGGAACCCAGAAGCAACAACGACACTACTATTATGCAATCAGCTTACACTACAGGGAAGATCTTTCATTTACTTAAAGTTTGACGATGTCTGTAATACATCTTTACCCAGATAACGGCGAGATTGCTTGTACTACGAAAGAAGCCTTTGTTGGAAAGGAGGTTCGACTCAAGGAGTTACCGCCCCTTTCTCGTCTTTTTTCAGACGAAGTCGAAGGAGTTGTTTTCCGGCTCCCTGCGGTACTCAAGTCCCGTAAGATCAAACCAATACTTTTTGCCTTAGCTTCCCTTGTTTGCGGTAAGTACTATAAGACAAGCATCACGAAAAGTTTCGAAAACTTTCTGAATCATACCGCTTCAAGGGACTTATTCTTTATCGGTAATATCGTATGCTCGGAGATAATGACTTTCCATTATGTCAACGATGGAGATGTTGTTATTCAGGGAGCAGAGACAGTCAATCTTATTCAAAAAAATAACGCTTCTTTACAGAAACTTCTGCCAAAAATTGTCCCATCTGATAATAAAAAAAAGTTATTTATCGTAGGTCTCTTCTCTCTGGACCTTCTTAAATTTTTGAAAAGAAAATTCCCTCTATGCGATTTTGAGATAAGGTACTACGACGTCATTAAAACTGACCAGTTGCCATCATTCAAAAAAATTTTGGATTTTTCTCTAGCCAATCGTATCAAGGTTTCTGTTTACGATCGGAAAACCGCAGCTATGTACAATGTGCCTTATGAAATGAATAAGGTAAACAAAGAAAAACTCTTGCCTTACTCTACAAGAGAAAAAGTTTATGACGTATGTTTTCTTGCTGGCTATAGCCACTCTAGAGCAGAATTGTTAAAACCACTATTGAGAAGATTTCGTCAAGCAAAATTAAAGGTAAAGATCCTTCTTATTGGTTACGAAGCTCCAACGCTTGAAGGCTATGAGATTGATAACAAGATTATTTCTTACGAAGATTATTTGAAACTTGTCGGAGCAAGTAAAGCTGTAATCGACCTTTGGAGACTTGCGCCCGATGAAGGCTACTCTTTTAGAATTCCTGAGGCTTTGGCTCTTAATACAAAAATCGTTACAAATAGACCTGATGTTGTCCTGGAGCCTTTTTATGACGAGAGCAGAATCTTATTCTTTTCAAAAGAAAAACCACTGTCAGAGACAGAGATAACGAATTTTTTATCCATCCCGTTCATCCCAGCGGACGCGTCCTTTTTTAACCTAGGATCAAAGAAATGAGGCTATTGGTAACAGGCGGCGCCGGATTCATCGGCTCAAATTTTATTTTAAGAAGAACTGCTAAGGGAGATTCCATATTGAATCTCGATAAGCTAACTTATTCCGGCAATTTAGAGAATTTGGCCTCCGTCAAGGGAAACACAAACTATTCTTTTGTTCGCGGAGACATTGGAGACAGAGCTTTAGTAAATAAAATTTTGGGAGAATTTAAACCTCAAGCAATCGTAAACTTTGCTGCAGAAACTCATGTAGACCGTTCTGTCGTTGACCCCAACTCCTTCGTCCAATCCAATGTAGTTGGTACGACAAATTTACTTCTTGAATCCTTAGACTATTGGCGCTCATTAGAAGAAGAGAAAAAGAGACAGTTCAGGTTCCATCACATCTCAACTGATGAAGTCTACGGAACCCTCGGCTTCGAGGACGCTCCGTTCACAGAAGAAACTGCCTACTCGCCGAATAGTCCCTACTCTGCTTCTAAAGCTTCAAGCGATCACTTCGTGCGAGCGTTTCATGAAACGTACGGTTTGCCGACACTAATATCGAATTGTTCCAACAACTATGGTCCGAGACAATTCCCTGAAAAATTAATTCCCTTAATGATCTTAAATGCTATCGAAGGAAAACCTCTGCCTATCTACGGCAACGGTAAAAACATTCGTGATTGGCTCCACGTAAATGACCACTGTGATGCAATTTCAACTATTTTGAAAAAAGCCGTTCCTGGTGAATCCTACAACGTCGGCGGCAACTGCGAGAAAAACAACCTGGAAGTTGTCGGAGCCGTTGTCAAGATTTTGGACAAAGAATGCCCTCGCAGCGACGGAAAGTCTTACTCAGAGCAAATTACGTTTGTAAAAGATCGTCCGGGGCATGACCTCCGTTATGCCATTGACGCTTCGAAAATCAAAAAGGAACTCAGATGGTCTCCTTCATTCAATTTTGATCAAGGCATTCGTGACACCGTTCTTTGGTACCTGAACAATGAAGAATGGGTCAGAAATGTTAAGAACGGTAGTTATCAGGATTGGATCAAACAAAATTACGAGGAGAGATAAATGTCTACGTGGAAGGGAATAATCCTAGCTGGGGGATCCGGGACGCGTCTTGCACCCTTAACTAAGGCTATCAGTAAGCAGCTTCTTCCTGTTTACGATAAACCGATGGTCTATTACCCGCTTAGTACGCTTATTCAAATCGGAATCAAGGATATAGCGATAATTACTGCACCGGACCAGCAGCATTTATTCCAAAATCTTCTCTCTGATGGAAAACAGCTCGGTTGTAATTTTGAATACTTCGTCCAAGAAAAACCTGCGGGTTTGGCAGAAGCTTTCATCATCACGGAACAGTTTATTAAGAATAGTCCCACCTGTTTGATTCTCGGAGACAACATCTTTTATGGTAACGGGTTGATAACTCAGGCCAAGAAAGCCATGACGAAATCCGAAGGCGCGACCGTTTTCGGATATCGTGTCAATGACCCTGAACGGTACGGTGTCGTTGAGTTCGATGAAACCAAAAAAGCTATTTCCATAGAAGAAAAGCCTTCTAAGCCTAAGTCTCCCTATGCCATCCCAGGACTGTATTTTTACGATCAGCAAGTCATTCGAATTGCCAAGTCATTAACTCCTTCTCAACGAGGAGAACTCGAAATCACAGATATAAATAAGTCTTACCTGACCAACAATAAATTGCAGGTTGAAGTAATCGAAAGAGGCGTAGCCTGGTTGGATGCCGGAACGTTTGAATCCCTCCTGCAAGCAAGCTCTTTCATTCATGCAGTTCAGGAACGGCAAGGCTTAATGATCGGCTCTCCTGAAGAATCTGCCTGGGCTAGCGGTTTCATCGGAGACGAACAATTAAAAGTGTTAGCAGATTCTCAGAAGAAAAATGCTTACGGTCAGTATCTCCTTAATTTGATAGGAAAGAAAAATGCAGATAATTGAGACCCCGATCAAAGGACTCCTAGAAATTCAGCCAAAAGTTTTTGGGGACAACAGAGGGTTTTTCTTAGAAACGTGGCAAAAGGAACGTTACCAAACCGCCGGGATTGACTATGAGTTTGTTCAGGATAACCGCTCTTTTTCTACAAAAGGTACGTTAAGAGGACTCCATTTTCAAAAACAATTTCCGCAGGGAAAACTTGTCTCCGTTATTCTTGGAGAAGTTTTCGATGTGGCAGTCGACTTGAGGAAAGATTCCGAAACCTTCAGTAAATGGTATGGCGTCACTTTGACCGGAGAAAAATGCAATCAGTTATGGATCCCGCCGGGTTTTGCTCATGGCTTTTATGTACTTTCTGAAGTCGCCCATTTTGAATATAAATGTACGGATTATTATCATCCCGAGGATGAAGGCGGATTGTTGTGGAACGATGCGGTACTAAATGTACAGTGGCCTTTGGATCCCGATTCGAATCCAATCTTAAGCGAAAAAGATAAGAAGGCTATGAGTCTCACAGATTACTGTTCACGGAAGGAGTGAACTTTAGACAAAAACTAATGGCAAATTTGTTTTGCCCAATTTTCCCTGATTAGGGAAAAATTGAATCTTCCGCACTGCCTTACGCCTTGGCCAAAATGAAGTTTTTCTTTTGCCCTCTGGGAAGGTGACTTGTCAATAGTCTGGAAGCGCGACAACTTATAGTCAAATTTCTTTCTTTTAATTTAAAAACAATTAATTGCAGTATGTTTTGTACTATTTCTTCCGCCCCTATGAAATTCTTGATTTCGGGCGTAATTGTTTCTTCCCTTTTTCTCCTTAACACCACGGAGGCCTCAGACTTCGATTCTTCTCGTGGAAACCAAACCTTCCAAAGTTTCAATAAGGCAAAGAAAGCGTTGGAACACAATGTTATTTATGACCGACGTGTCACAATATATTGTGGGGCATCTTTTGATAAAGAAAAATTCATCGATTTGCCCAACAGTTTTTTGAGCATGAAGCACAAAAAACGCGCTGAGAAAATGGAATGGGAGCATGTCGTGCCGGCTGAAAACTTTGGGCGGTTCTTTGCTGAATGGAGAGAGGGCTCTCCTCTCTGCATCGACAACAGAGGTATGCCTTTCAAAGGCCGGAAATGTGCTGAGAAGGCAAATACCACTTTCAGATATATGCAAAGTGATATGTACAATCTTTATCCTGCGATCGGTGCAGTCAATGCGGAGCGAGGCAATAAAAATTTCGGAATCCTTCCTGCCTCTGCACAAAATTCATTCGGCTCTTGCTCAATGAAAATTTCAGAAAATAAGGTCGAACCGACCGTTCGTGCCAGAGGACCTATCGCTCGCACTTATAAATACATGGCTTACGCTTATCCTCTTTTTAAACTCAGTTCAGAACAGGAAAGATTAATGAACGCCTGGGATAAGCAGTATCCGGTAGATAAATGGGAATGCGTGCGAGCGAAAAGAATTGAGAGAATTCAAGGCAACGAAAATCCGTTTGTAAAACTTCCTTGCCAGGAAAAGAACTTGTGGTAATCACTTCTAAATGGCCAAGTCCGCCACTTTCTTACCGTCATTTGTTGTAAATAGATGCTTTCTTCGGAACTTGTTCAGAACAAAGCGCTCAAAAACTTCTAAACAAATGTAAATAAGGGTAAGATACAGAGGTTCACGTGAACACAAACAGCTCTCATAGGAGAATTCCAATGAATAAGACTGAAATGATCGAAGCAGTTGCTTCCGAAACCGGTCTGGCCAAAACAGAGGTTGCTAAGGTTCTTAACGCATATACCAACACGATCGTAAAGACTGTTGCTGGGGGCGGTGAGTATACAGTGATCGGTTTTGGTAAGTTCTATGCCAGCCAGCGTCAAGCACGCACTGGCCGCAACCCCTCGACCGGAGTCGAAATCAAGATCCCCGCAGCTATGGTTCCCAAGTTCTCTGCTGGTAAAGCTTTCAAGGACGCTGTTAACGCCCCTAAGAAACCAGCCCGCAAAGCAAGAGCCAAAGCTAAGAAATAAGTCGTTCTGTAATACTGAAACCCGGCCGCTCATGCCGGGTTTTATTTTTTAGTCTCCGAACTATCCACTCATCTCAGCTAGTTGGATATGTCCGCCCAATCCTGGCATTCAAGTCCCTTCTGTAGAAATTAAATGATTACATCTTTTATCGGATAAGAGATTAGTAGAACTGAAAAAAGGAGAGGTAGGACTAAAAAAATATTTTTTCAAAATTCCCTTAAAATTTTCTTGTTTTTGCTTACTCAATAACTGCCCTTCTACATCATATGAACTTTTTATCAGGACTGGAAAGACTCGAACGTGCTGCTTTCGTCTTTTTTAGTTTATTTTTGTTGCTTCAATGTCTGTCTATAGCGGCAGCAAATATTGCATTGGGTATTGCAGTTTTTTTTCTTGTTTTGCAGTTGCTCCAGTCAAAAGGCTCAACTGATAAGCAAGCATTGTGCGAGGCATGGGCTCAAAATAAAAATCTTTTTATCCTTTTAGTTGTCTTCTGGGCGACCATCCTGCTTTCAGCACTGGGAAGCAATGAACCGCTGCGAGCTCTCAAAATTTTTCTGGGACAGTTTATTTACCGAACCGCTCCATTGTTTGTCATATTGTTCTTTTTTGCTAAAAGAAAATATGTTTCTTTCTTTCTTCTCCTGACCATTCTTTCTTGCATTATCGATGTCATCGGAGGAATTTTGGTACATGGAGACAGCCTGCGATTAAAAGGGCTTTACGGGCATCCAATGACCTTAGCCGGATTCCTCATTATTACTTTGCCCATCCTGTACGCATTCCTTTTAGATTGGAAACAAAAACGCCAAACTTTAGTCGTCACCATCGTCTTATTTTTAATCGCTTTTGTTGGTCTTTTATTAAATGAAACCAGAGGAGCTTGGTTAGCCTTAGCAATAACGCTTCCCCTCATAACTCTTCTTTACGATTGTTCAATTAAAAAAGTCATTTTTTTAATCGCTTTTGCGATCGGTACTTCCTTGGTGTTTTTAAATTCTCCGCAGCTACAGAACAGGGCTGAAAGCATCACGAGCACAACCTTACAATCGAATACCGAAAGAGTCCTAATGTGGCAGTCTGCTTATGAGATGTTCAAGGACCATCCAGTCTTGGGCGTCGGTCTTGGACAGTACGCGCCGAAATACTTGAACGAGTACAAATCACCGCAGGCTAAGGAAAGACAAAATCACTCTCACAACAATTTTCTGCAGATGCTTGCAGAAAATGGGATTGTTGGCTTCTTAGGCTTTGTTCTTTTATTCGGGTACCTTCTTCTGTCGTCTTTCAGAAATTCCGTCAGAAAGCTCTCACCCTACCATGTTTTGATATTTGGCTGTACGTTGGCGTTCATTCTCCAAGGATTCACTGAATACAATTTCGGCAATTCCGCAGTCATAAAGTATTATTGGGGGACGCTTGGCTGTTTACTAGTTTTGGCTCGCGAGAACAGAGATGGGTTTGGTGAAAGTTCATTTCTTCGTTTTAAATTCTCCTAAAAACTGAGTATGAAGATTGGTATTGTTTGTAACGCATTAGCCAACAGCGGGGGCATGGAACGTTACACGTTGGACATAATCAGAGGACTCGTTGCCTCCGGACATGAAGTCACTGTTTTTACGAGAAAGATTGATCAGAGCCTCCAAGAGGCATCCTTAGTCAAAGCCGTAAAAATTAACACTTCTTTTCTGCCCAAAAGGTTAAGAGATTTTTACGTTTCCTTCGTTCTTCCCTCACTTAGGAAGACGTATCCTGTGGATGTGATGCTCGGTTGCTGCCGCTCTAAAAACGTCGATGTGGTTATCTGCGGCGGAACGCACCCCGGATTTCTTAAAGCTACGGGAAAGAAAAAAAGTTTTTTTGATCGACTTGTGCTTCCTTTTGAAAAAACCTCCTATGAAGAAGCGAAATGTGTAGTTGCTCATTCGCCTTTGGTTGAACAAGAGATCCTCACTTATTACTCTGTCCCGAGGGAAAAACTTTTTTTTATTCCGCCTCCTGTAGATCTAGATGTTTTTGATCCCAAAAACACCTCTTCTGGAGAAACCGGTTCTGCTCGCTCCCTGTCGTCCTTTCCTCAGCTAAAGGGAAAAACAATTTTTCTTTTTGTTTCCTCCAGTCATGCCAGAAAAGGCTTCAATCTCCTTGAAGAATACTTTGAAAAAACAGATCTCCCGGTTGCTTTGGCTGTCGCTGGTCGTCCAATCCCGAAGAAAAATTATAGGAACATCTACTATGTAGGATATGAGAAAAATATGGCTCCTCTATATTCACAAGCCGACTTTTCTATTCTTGCATCTACCTACGAACCTTTTGGATTGGTCCCTATTGAATCACTTTGCATGGGCGTCCCTGTTGTCATATCTGAAAATCTTGGCTGCAAGGACTATATATCTCCGGAGGTGAAAGAGGAATTCAACCCCTTCTCCATTGGTTCCCTCGATGTATCGATTCGGAACTGTTTAAAACATAAAAGTTCAATGCAGGAGAGGGCAAAAGAACTGCCTTCAGAGAAATTCTTGGTCGATTTTTCATTAAAGAAGCATATTAAGAAACTTATCCAAGTATGTGAACTCGCACGAAAAGAAAATGCAAACTAAAAATATTCCAGAGGCTCCCAGCTTAACCGCCTACATCATGGCGAAAAACGAAGAGCATTCGATCGAACGTTGTATCCGTGCCCTTTCATGGTGTCCCAAAGTCGTTGTTTCCGACACGGGATCAACAGACAACACAAAAGAAATTGCTAAATCTTTAGGCTGCGAAGTGATCGACGTTAAATTTGACGGCTTCGGCACCACAAGGAACAGAATCCTTGATCACATTACTTCCGATTGGATTGTTTGCTTTGACGCCGACGAAGTTTGCACCCCGGAACTCGCTGAAGAGATCCTCGATGTTTTGAAAAATCCGACGGCATCTGCTTATTTGGCAAACCGATTAACCTATCTCCTCGGGGAACCCGTCCTCCATTCTGGGTGGAATCCCGATTTTCGCCACGCCGTTTTGTTCAAAAAATCCGACTACAGATATACGGATAGAAAAGTACACGAAGGTTTCACCACATCCGGAGAGGTCGAAAAACTTAAGAATTCTTTCAAGCATTTTTCTTTCCCCACCTTGGCAACCCTGATGGCAAAAGAAAAGCAATATGCCGAATTAGGCGCAGAAACGATGCTGGGAAAAAATAAAAAGATAAGTCCTTTGCGTGGGTTGGGGCATGGCACATGGGCTTTTTTACGACATTACGTCATACGAAGAGGTTTTCTGGACGGCTGGAAAGGATTTCTGATCGGAGTATCTGCTTTCCATACCACCTTCTACCGGTATCTTATTGCGTGTGAAATGAAGAAGTCCTCGGATGCTAGGAAGTAAGGAAAAAACGCTCATGAACTCTAAAAAGCTGTCTTTCTTTTTGTACTACCCCCTTTTTTTGGGGCTTCTATTTTCCGTCATAAGTTACCGTTTCCTTCTTCCGGAAGACATTAGTCAACTGTCTGTCTGGGGGCTCTGTTACTTTTTTGGTTATTCCTTTTTCTATTACTTCTTCCTAAATTTAGTTTTAGCAGCGCCTTTCGCTCTGCTTGCACTCTTCGCAAGAAAAACTACGGCTTGGCTGACGTACTTCGTTCTCTCGGTCTTTTTGGTGTTCTTTGTTGCGGACAGCTTTGTTTATCAGCAGTTCCGGCTTCATTTGAATATTGCCATGCTTCAAATGACACTGTTAGGCGGAGGACAAGTCGTCAGTTTTTCAACCGGAATGCTTTTTGAGATTTTTGCCTTAATCGGAGTTTGTCTTCTTGCTTCTCTTTTATGCTTTTGGGGGGCTTCTAAACTATCCGAACGCAAACTTGCGCTCAAACCATCTTATTGCCTCTCGATAATGTTTGTCGGTTTGTTGATCTGCCAGGGAATTTATGGTTTCGGCTTTGCGTTCCACAATCAGCAAATTACGAAAGTTGAAGAAAATCTTCCCATTAATAGACCGCTTCATTTCAATAAACTTCTGCTTAAAACCGGCTTGGTTTCAAGAGACCAAATTTATACCTTTAAAAAAAACGACGGAAAAGGAGTTATGAATTACCCCTTAAATCCGTTGCAGTGTTCGGGCGGTGATGGCTATAACATCGTTTTCTTAATTGTGGATTCGTTAAGGTACGACATGGTGGACGAAACAATCATGCCGAACGTCTCGGCTTTTTCGAAAAACGCCATCAACTTTAAGGATCATTACTCCGGCGGCATCAACACAAGACACGGAATCTTTACTCTTTTCAGCGGCATTCCCGGATCCTATTGGGATAATTCAAAGGCCTCTAAATCCGGTTCTGCCTTGATTAAGGCTTTGCAAACTCGCGGCTACGAAATTGGTCTTTTTGCTTCTGCGACCTTGACGATGCCCGAATTTAATCAAACCGTTTTTGCGACGATGTCTGACATAAGATTAAATTCACCGGGTTCCAATCCTATGGAAAAGGATGAGGCCTCCATACATGATATGGAAGAATGGATTCAGAAACTCCCGAAAGACAAACCGTTTTTTGCATTCCTTTTCTTAGATTCAGTACACGCTGCGGCATTCCCGGAAACTGAGGAATCTACAGTCTTCAAGCCGTATTGGAAAGAAGTGAATCAAATTAAGCTTTCAAACGATTTCGATCCGACTCCTTATTTGAATCGGTACAAGAACTCCGTCTTTTACACCGATAAAAACCTAGGCAAAGCGCTTGAGTTCCTCGGTAAAACGGTTGATATGAATAAAACGATTGTCGTCATCAGCTCAGACCACGGAGAGGAGTTCAACGATAACCGTAAGAATTTCTGGGGCCATAACGGAAATTTCACAAAATATCAGGCGCAAATTCCTTTGATCGTTAAGTGGCCAGGAAAAGATTCTGTAGACATCGAATACAGAACTTCTGCTCTCGACGTGGTGCCCACGATCCTGACAAGAGTTCTAGGGTGCAAGAACCCCGTTAGTGATTACAGCGTCGGTAAAGACCTGTTGGTTCCTGACAAAGAACGATCATTTGTTTATGTCAGCAACTACTCGAAAGATGCGTTTGTCGAGAAGAATCGAATCGTTCTAATTAATGAATTAGGTATTCTTTCCTGCTTGGATCCAAGCTATAACCCGTCCCAAGACGCTTCGATCCCCGGTTACCTTAAACAAGTGTTGGATGAGACATCTAGATACTTGAAGAAGAAATAGGATTTTTCTGTCTGTTCGGAAAATACGGCCGGTCTCACTTCGAGACCGGTCTTTTTTAATTTCAGAGGACCCAAGGTTTGCATTTCTGGAGGTTTTCTTTTTAACTTGCTTTGGATCGATCTAACCAGAAACTGCCCTTCCCACCTTTAACCGAAAACTTTGACACTTAAATTAATCCAATCAACAGTTGTACCTATTACTTTTTCATTCATCCTTAACGGAGTTTTCACTAATAATTTATAATTTTCCGTCTACTGATATTATTGAATTTCAAAAAGTTAGGATGACGGCAGTAAACGAGTCTGATATATCCCGCCTTCTTGGCCCTGTATTGGCCTCCGGTTCCGAAAGAGTGTGTGTGCAAAATTTAGAGAACCCTTTGTCCTGCTTCAAGATAAGCAAATTCGGACCGTCACGACAAACCGCTAGAGAAATTGAATACTTTAAATTTTTAAAGAAGAGAGGAGTCACTTCTTCTTTTCTTCCGATATTCTACGATGGCTATTACTACAACGGCCAACTCGTCATTGAACAAGAACTTATTAAAGACCAACCGGAGGAAGACCTTTTTGCTTTCCGCGTTGAGGAGTTTGTCGGGCATGCGACAGCAACCCAATTGGAGGAACTTCAGCGCTATCTAAGAGATCTCTACAAGGAACTCACGAGCAAAAACATCATTATTTGCGATCTTCATGCCGGCAATCTAATGGTTTATTGTGACCGAGAAGGTCGAATCAAACGTTTGATTGTCATTGACGGCTTCGGCAGCCCCGAAGCTATACCTCTTGCGAAATATATTCCTTTCTTCGGTCGAAGAAAGATGGAAAGACAATGGAATAAGTTCAAAAGAACGTTTGTGGAAACGTTAAAAAGAAGAGGCAAAGAGTCCTTAGAATTCAATTTCTAAAAAGGCTATTATTTTTTATTCTTCTCCCGTTAAGTGAGAAAGCCATTTTCTATTATGATGGCGAACCGACATGAGTATTACATCCATACAATTTAAAAATATGGCTGACGATCGACGTAAGCAATGGTATGCCCATTTCTTAAAATTCGTTGTCCTTTTCATTTCAGCCCTTGCCGTCCTCTCTTTATTCAGAGCATTCTTCCTTTTTTATTTTTCTAAAGGAATTGACGCGGTCAATGCGAGCTCTGCCCTTCCCGCGCTTTGGATGGGTTTAAGGGTTGACGCTAAATGGCTTTCATTGAGTTTAGTTCCGGCCTATTTAATCCTTCTTCTCGCTTATTGGAAACCGTTTTTTTACAAGTATTCCACTCTCTTTGCCGGTCTTGGACTTACCTGTATGGTGTTATTGGATGCTGTCAATTTCGGATTTTTCAGCTTCTATAAAACACCGATTAGCCCCTTGGTCTTCGGCTTTTTACAAGATGACACCAAGGCAATTCTGCAGACTCTTTGGCATGATTGGCCCATCTTCAGTTATTTGTTCGTTTTGTTCGCCGGCGTTGCGGCTCCTTTGCTTATCTCTGCCTTCTCCTTTAACCGCATTAAGGCCAATCCCAAAGCTCTCACCCTTGCTTTGCTGGGAGTGACAAGCGTTCTTCTCTTGGCTTTTTTTATTCGCGGTTCGATTGGAAAATTCCCTCTGAGACAGGAAGATTTCGCTGTCAGTAAAGTCCAGTTGATCAATGCCTCTGTACCTAACGGAGCTGCTGCTTTATACGAAGCCACGAAAGCCTGGAGAAATTTTCAAATCAAAGGAGAACCTTCTCAAGCGCTCACTAAATTCGGCTATTCGAACATCGAGGAAGCTAAAAACGATTTGGCTGTTAGGACAAATACATCCACACAATTAAGTTTTAGACCTAATGTCGTCTTTGCCGTCATGGAATCCATGAGCGGCGACATTTTTAACTCTCATGACTCATTGGTAAATAATACATTGGGAGCCTTAGAAGATGCATTGAAAGACGCAGTTGTCTTTCGCAAGAGTGTTAGTATTGAAAATGGAACGTTCCCTTCATTAGAAGGACTCCTTTTTGACACCCCGATCAGTCCGATTTCTCAAAGCATCTACGGAAGAAAAGAACTCTCATTCTCCCAAGTACGTGCTTTTAAAGAAGCCGGTTACAGAACCATCTTCCTGACAGGCTGTCCTGAACCTTGGCGTCAGATCAATGACACCTTTAAGTTCTATGGGTTCGAAGAGATCTATGGTCAAGCTGCTATCGGAGAAAAATTTCCGAATGCTGAAAAGAGCCCTTGGGGTATCGGCGACAAATGGATGTTTAAGTTCGCTGAAGATTTGCTAAAAGAAGCCGAAGGTACAGGCAGACCTGTATTCATCATGATGTTGTCTACGACAAACCATCCTCCATTCAAGGTACCTGACGGCGAAAAAGTTTCTAAAGTTGATCTTAAAAAATTACCAAAGATCGTCAATATTGAAGGTTCTTATGAAGGCAACATGGAATTGCTTCTCCAGACCTATCAATACGCAGCAAACTCTCTGGGGAACTTTATCCTTGACCTCAAGGATGAGGGCTGGCTAAAAAATACTATCGTGGCCGCAACGGGAGACCACAACGCTAGAATGAATTATCAATCTGAGGGCAATTGGCATCATGTTTATGGTGTACCCGTCTTATTTTGGCTCCCGGATCAAAAATTGAGAGCATCCGTGGATACTAATCGATGGGTCTCTCACAGAGACATACTTCCATCCCTTTTAGTGATGTCTACCGGCAAAGTTCTGGGAAACGAAAAAGGAAGGAATCTTTTTGCTAAAGATATCGAAGAAGGAGCGGTCTCTTTCATAGGCTGGTCTGGTTCAGGCTTTGTTATCGGAAAGCCAGGCATGGTTACTCTTAACGGAAAAAAATTAGAATGCTATGGCTGGCAGGATGACAAACTCATTAAAGCAGAGCACTGTTCCAAGGAACAGGAAAAAATGGGCAAAGAGGCAAGAGCCCAAAGAGCGATCAGCGAATTTATCGTCAGAAAAGGTTTGAACGAATAAACCCCAACTTTTCCTTCCTACCTTAAGCCATCTGGGAATCCTAGCCGAGACCTCTTCTCTATAGGACCTCCGGACGTACTGTTTTTTTATTTTCCTCGAATATCTATATAGGGGTCCAATCTTCTGCCCGAAAGCTTCTCTAGCTCATTTCTTTCATCTTTTTGATCTTCTCCAGAAAACAGGTCTCTTGGGTTGCTAACTTGTTTCGTGTCAATACCTAGCCAGTACAAAATCCCCTCCGTCAGATTAGACATAAACTTTCGCGCTTTTATTTTTTGAAGATTGGCCTCACCATCTTCAAATTTATATAAGGGAATTGACCTGTGCTTCGAAGCGGGGGATGCGTGATTCATTACGATTTTTCCCTGGATCTCATTGTGTGAAACGCCATGATCTGACAAATAAACGACAGAATAAGTTTTTCCACTGTCCGTAAGTATTTGATCAATTTTTTCCAACAGACCGTCTGTTTGTTTGATTGACGAAACGTAACATAGAGGATCTTGGAAATATTGATTCTTAACAGCCCCTAAAAGAGGTTGCTCAATAAGCCGTTCGCAAACGGCGGAATGCGAACCCATAAGGTGAAGAACAATGAGTTTGGGGCTGTTACCAGAATCATCTGATTTAACAGCTTTTTTGAGAAGAGGGATTAATTGCGAATCAGACACTTTCTCTGACCTGTCCATAGACTCTTTAAGCCACTGCTTGTGGCGAGCTCGGTTCGCAATTACTGTGATCGGTGTATCTTTTTTATTGATCTTCCCTTGATTGGAAAACCAATAAGTTTCAAATCCAGCCAAATTCGCCGCGTCTATAACGTTGTATTCAAGATTAGCGTTGTCCTTAGAGTGATTCGCTGCTTTCGAAAGAGTCAGCATCTTTTGAATCGATGGGATGGTGTAGTCATCTGCAGAGACAGCCCCTTCTATCAAAGTGCCTTTGCTTTCCATAAACGGAGTATTGGAGATGGGATACCCATAAGCATGCATGTAATCTCTTCGAGCACTCTCGCCTATAACCAATACATAAATCTGTTTAGTGGGATGTGCAGTTTTGATTTGCCATTTCGACTGAATGGATTCCGCCTTCTTTAATTCCGATATTCCCTTCAAGGCCGTGACAGTATGCTTATACCCCTCGTGAATAGGTTTAAAAGCTCCTACCGATATAGCTATTGATGTCACAAGAACAAAAATCAAAAATTTATTTGAACTCCAACCAAGCTTGAATTTAAAGGTAAAACAATAAGCGCCTAGGATGGCAAAAATCCCCGAGATTGGAAAAACAATGGTCCAGCCAAATACTGCTTTAAAAAATTCTATTGCCTCTGCCGGATCTGTATTAAAAGCTGAAGCGACTTGTCCGTCGTTAGGAATTCCGAAAACGATGCCTATAGGAAAATAGGCATCCATTAGAAAAAATATCGGGAAAAGGAAAAACCAAAAGGTGTATTTACTAAAAAAACAGCAAACAGAAAACAAAAAGAAAACTAAGAGAGGAAGAATACAATTTTTATACCCTCCTCCAGATGCAGAACTGAAATAAGATAAATACTCCGCTAAGAAGCCACTTCCGAAAAGCGCAACACTCGAACCATATGCAACAAGAAGGATACAAAGACCTGACAGCAAGAATTTCTTGACACTAAGTTTTAAGTTCATCTAGGATAATTAAAGAATTAAGTCGCTTCTTTACTAGTTGTTTTCCAAGTTAAAACTATAAAACATCAATACCTTCAAGGATAACTTCTAAAGTTTGATCCCTACTTTTATTACAACTTTCTTGCTTTCAAATTACCTTGTCAATTTGTTTGGCCTCCCTCGGCAACAACTGGAAAAATCTTATTCGTAATTAAGTTACCTCTCAAGATTTCTTGTAATAATTGCCAAGAATCCCATATGTTCTAATCGGATATATCGATCCTTTCGATTTTAAAAATGACGGGTCTCGTCCCATCAGAACAACAAGCAATCATGGTGTTTTCTTCCTTCATCCAGCCCTTCATAATCGAACCGCCTTGCAGACCGGTATAGATATACCTTGAGATAGCATCCCAAGCCTCAGAGCAAAATGGTTTATCCGGACCACCTGCGATTTCCTTCGGATCACCTTCTGTTGACACTAAAGTATTCAAACCGCACTGCCAAAAACTATCTTTACCGTCTTCACGGTAAAAGACAAAAACATCGCCTTTGTTGTAGACGGGGCATTTGCCTGAGCAAGGATTTTGACAATACTCACGCTGAAGATCTTCATAAAGCAGAGTATCCAACACAGTTACTTTCACGCGATGTTTCATTTTGACTCCAATCAAATGATTAGGCAGGGACTTAACTAAATCCCCGCCTAAGTTAAGTTACTTATTTCTGTTTAGCAATATCCTTTGCAGCAATACGACCGAAAGTCTGAGCCTTTCCAAAGGCAGATCCAGACATGTAACCCGCACCATGAACTCCGCCGGTCATCTCCCCGGCAGCCCAGAGACCCGGAATAACTTCACCGAATACATTTTGAACCTTGGCATCTTTGTTAATCTTCAATCCACAGTAAGTCGCGATAACTGCCGCAGTGGCGGGCATGATGTAGAACGGTCCTTTATCTAACGGGATAGGTTTGCCGCTAGTGTCCACCAAAGTCTTACGCCCGAATGCGTCCGAATCATTCTTGATTCCTTCGTTGTATTCTTTAACAGTCTTCGCCAATTCTTTTGGATTAAGGCCGGCTTTCTTTGCCGCATCTTCGATTGTCTCGCCCGCAAAAATCCATTCAGGAACTTTGTTTTCTTTAACAATAGATTCGATCAAGATACGTCCCTGGGGATTGTTCTTGAAGTCGTTTTCAGCCATTTGGCGGTCAAAGACAATATAGCTCTTTCCTTCAGGCTGAGCTAAAGCAAAGTCTGCCAAGACCTTGTATGACTGAGATTCGTCTGTAAAACGCTTGACGTTTTTGTTGACGATAATGCCGCCGGACCAGTACAACTGAGACTGCTCGTCAATATGCTTCGGATTCAATCTGAATCCATATGTCGCTTTGATATAAGCCACATCAAGCATGTCTGCCCCGACAGAAAGTCCCATCAAGATTCCATCACCCTGTGTGCCGGCGCCGGCTATTGAAGCTGCACTTTCAAGCGGAGGATTATAACGGCCTAGCAATTCGGGATTTCTTGAGAAGCCGCCGGCAGCCAAAAGAACACCCTTTTTCGCCAATACGAATTGTTTTTTGCCTTTGCTCTCAATTTCAACGCCTGCAATCCGACTGTGATCTTTATTCCAGACCAAGCGGAGTACTTTAACTCCTGTCTCAATTTTGACGCCGCCCTTCTTTGCGTAAGCGGCCATAGCCGTCAGAATTTGAGAAGTCACGAAATGATGGGATCTTGGAACGCTTTGATAGCCTTGATGGACCACCATGTCAGGATGAAGTTTGAGCTTGTTCAGAATAAAGTCATATTGCTCGTTTGCTGTTTTAACAAAAGCTTTGACAACATCAGGATTGTTTTTATTCTTACCCGCACGCATCATGTCTTTGAAAAACAGTTCCTGAGAATCTTTGATGCCCTGTTTTTCCTGTTCCTTTGTCCCTGCAACAGTAAACATTCCGCCGTTAAGTACAGAGGAACCACCGAGGAAACTCTGCTTTTCAAATAAGACCGCTGAGAGCTTTTCATCAGCTGCCACAGTTGCAGCTGATAATCCGGCAGCGCCGCCTCCCACGATCACGATGTCATATTCAGCATCCCATTTTTGCGGAGCTTCCAGTTGAGCAAATGCCGGTGCACTCATCATTAATGCACTGACGGTCATTCCCTTGAAAAGATTTCTTCTTGAAACTTCCATCACTTTCTCCTATGTGATAATGCGGACCTGCGAGAATCTAGTGAAGCTCCGAATTAACCAATGTAAGAGCTTCTGCAAGTCACCATTGACAACAGCTAACTTCTTCCTGTTTAGATCAGTTAGCCTGAAAAGCTTTTTGACCGGCCACTCTTCCGAAACTGAGGGCCTTTGCATACCCTGAACCACTCATGTAGCCCGCTCCGTGGAGACCGCCCGTTACCTCTCCTGCCGCATAGAGTCCCGGAATAACATCTCCGAACACATCTATAACCTGTGCATACGCATTGATAAGCAAGCCGCAGTAGGTTCCGAAAATAACGCTTGATGTCGGAAATACGAAAAACGGTGCTTTCTCGATTTTTACGAGCTTCCCGACCTTTCCTTCTAAATACTGCCGACCGAACTTTGAATCTGTGCCTTTTGCTACGTCTTCGTTGTACTTTTTAATTGTTTTCTCGAGTTCGGCGCCATCCATACCAGCCTTTTTCGCTGCTTCCGCTAATGTATTTCCTGAGTAAACGTAATCGGGTATCCGGCCCTCGGGAATCGCGAGCCACATCCTCGAAAGTGCCGGAGTATCTTTTACTGCTTCTCTAACAATATTGCTGTCAAAAACCGTATAGGCTTTGCCTTCCGGCTGTTTGACCGCCTGCTCGCTGATCTCCATATAGGTTTTTGATTCATCAACGAATCGCTTCCCTTCTTTATTGACGACAACGCCTCCGTTAAATTGGATGAAGGACAATTCACTTATGTCTGTCATGCCTTTCTTGGCGCCGAAGGTAGCAGCGATAAAGGAAGTATCTCTAACATCGGCACCATAGGCTTGCGCCATTAACATTCCTTCTCCTAAAGAACCTGTGCCTGAAAGTACCTGGACATCTTTAAGATACGGAGCAAAACGCTGAAGGACCTGCGGATTTCTTGCAAATCCGCCTGAAGTGACAATAACGCCTCGTTTGGCATGAAAACTCAGAATCTCTTTCTTAGCATTAACCGCTTTAACACCGCAGATTCTTTTTCCCTTTTCATCCCAATACAAACGATTGACTGAAACTCCGGTCAAGATCTTCACACCGTGACTTCGAGCAAATTTCGTCATGGCTTCGATAACTTCCGGTGCCTTAAATTGATGTGACCGAGGAACTGATTGGCCGCCCTGATGCTCCAGCGTGAAGGGATGGACATTTAATACATTTTCCATCCACTCATACTGTTTTAACGCTGCTTGGGAAAGAGCTTCCGGAAGTCCTTTTTGATTGAAATGTTTACCGACTTCATACAAATCTTTCGCATAGAGTTCCGGAGAATCTTTAATATTTCTGGATTTTTGTAATTTCGTTCCTCCGACGGCAAACATTGCGTCGGTAATAAGAGAGGATCCGCCAAGAAAAGGTCTTTTCTCAAGAACAAGAACTGAAGCGCCTAGTTCTGATGCCGCGCAGGCTGCTGACAAACCGGCGCCGCCACCGCCCACAATAACAATATCAAAATCCCCGTCGTATTTTGTCGGAGGTTCAACGGGCATTGCCTCTGCTTGACTGAATAAAGAGAGGGCTGCCACAGATCCGCTGAAAGTAAAAAATTTCCGTCTGGTGAATGTCATTTTTACTCCTTAAATGGAAATTGCGTCTTAAACCAGAAGAACGGTAAAAATTAAGTTGCCTTTCTGTCGGAAATACTAAGTAAAATTAATTAAATAATTCGATTGGAAAGTAATAAGACTATTTCATTTTTTGGAATAATAGAAAATGGATCGGCTAACAAAGTTAGAAGTGTTTTCCAAGATCGCAGAAACCGGTTCCTTCTATGAGACGGCACGTTCTTTAAACCTCTCAAGACCTACGGTCACCCGATTAATGGCAGAGCTGGAAAAGGATTTAAATCAAAAGCTCTTGTTCCGGAATACACGAAGAGTTTCTTTGACTTCTGCAGGAGAAAGTTTTTTGCCGAGAGCTCGCGAACTGCTGAACATGGCTTCGGATATTTTCCATTCTCCACGACACACAAAAAAATACGACGGTCTTTACCGCATCAATATCGCGACAACGTATGCGAATTTCAAGCTTCCCGAGCTAATCGAAGAATTTCAGAAGTTACATCCGGGTCTAAGGATAGAGCTGCTGCTATCGGCCTCTCCTCTGCCGCTTGTTCAAAATAGAATTGACCTGAGGTTTCAGATAGGAGGCAAAGTCAATCCTCTCTATATCAAGAGAAGCCTCGGGAAATCTAATTCATGGATGTGTGCTTCACCCTCTTATTTAGACACTCACTCTAGACCGGAAACGATCAAAGACCTACTCAGACAAGACCTTCTGCACAACCTTGTGATTGACGAGGACTTAGGTGAAGAGCTGCTTCATGTCAAAGGACGCGGAGTCTACACATGGTGGTTCACGCATGGCGATAGACGAGAAAAACTTAAAGTCGCACCTAAGTTTGCTTGTAATTACAGTGAACCTCTCTTCCGGGCCTGTTTGCGGGGCCAGGGAATTGCTTATCTTCCGATTTCTGAGTCCCTTCTTGATGTTCTTGAAGGCCGCTTGGAAGTCGTTCTTCCTGAATATCGAGGCATCCTCGTTGATATTTGGGCCGTTTATGCATCTTCCGCGCATAAACCGCCTTTCACTGAAGAACTTCTTACCTACGTTAAGCGAGCTTTTGAAACGATCTTGGCTAATCCGGTTGAACAAAGAGCCGAGGAGAATTAAATCTTACTCGGCCCAATAAATTTACTTAATTAATGAGTTACTCAATATTGACGACTTGGTAACCCTCGTCCTCAATCGGAGCCTTCAGTTTTTCAGTATCAAAACCTTCCGGAACAGCTACTTTGGCCAATCCGTCTTCAAGAGAAACCGACAGCACCGTAACGCCGTCAATCCCGGAAAGTGCCTTTGTTACAGCTTTCACGCAGTGTTCACACATCATGCCGTCAATCTTGATTGCGACGGCTTCTTTCGGAGTGGAGACTGCTTCAAAAGACGTCACTTCATAATCTTCTGCCTTGATCGCATCCGTTACCTCTTCTTGAGACAAGGCACGATCTGCGCGGACAACGGCACTCTTCTGTTCCAACGAAACATCGGCAGAAACTACGCCCGGAATTTTTTCTAATGCGCCTTTAACTGCTTTGACACAGTGTTCGCACATCATGTCTTCGACGCCTACTTTATAAACGAAGCCCGTTGCGTCCTTTTGTTCAGCCTCAACAGCAACATCGGCCAGCTGCCGGAGTGAGGGAAGCAATACTTGATCAGAAGATTTATCACTGTTTCCTGAATCTCTCAGTACCGGTTTCCAGCCTCTCAAACGAAGCGCGTTCGTTACCACGCTCACGGAGCTCATGCTCATCGCTGCTGCCGCGATCATCGGATTCAGAATCCATCCGAAAGCCGTGTAGAAAACGCCTGCAGCAACCGGAATGCCGATGATGTTGTATATGAACGCCCAGAACAAGTTCTCACGAATATTGAGCATTGTCGAATGAGACAAGGCCGAAGCGTTAACCACGTCAGACAAACGACTCTTCATCAGCACAACATCCGCCGCTTCAATTGCTACGTCGGTTCCGGCGCCGATAGCAGCACCGACATCTGCTCTAACCAGTGAGGGAGCATCGTTAATGCCGTCGCCCACCATAAGAACTTTCTTTCCTCGAGCCTGAAGTTCGCGAACAACGGCTTCTTTGGCGGCAGGCTTGACTTCGCCTCGAACGTTCTTGATACCGACACGAGTAGCCACGGCACGGGCGGTTTTTTCATTATCGCCGGTCAGCATCCAAACTTCTTTGCCTTTAGCCTGCATGGCTTCAATCGCCTGCTTGCTGTCCGGACGAATCGGATCCGCGATCGCTAACAGTCCGACCATTTTGCCGTCAGCGATGACGTAAAGCGGCGTTTTTCCTTCGTCGGCAAGTCCGTCTGCAAGTTCCTTCGTTTTAGCATCTTCCGAAGAAATCACCGACTTATTGCCGATACGGACTGATTTGCCGTCGCAGGTCCCGGAAATGTTGCCAAGCTGCTGGACAAAGTCAGAAGCTTCCTTCAAAGAAAGATTGAGCGCTTTAGCACCTTCGACAATGGCAGTCGCCAGAGGATGTTCGGATTTCTGCTCAACAGAAGCGACAAGCGTGAGAAGTTCTTCAGGTTTTACGTTCCCGAAAGCTATGACGTCCGTCAGAGAAGGTTTGCCGGAAGTCACTGTTCCGGTCTTATCGAGAACCACGGCATCGACTTTTTCTAAGGATTCGATGGCTTCTGCGCTTCTGAAAAGAATACCGTTTCGTGCACCGCGACCGGTTCCCACCATAATGGCGGTCGGGGTCGCCAAACCTAATGCGCACGGGCAGGAAATCACAAGTACGGAAACAGCAATCTCAAGCGCAAACTCCCAGGAATATCCGCACAGCATCCAAACGATGGCAGCAATGATTGCGATGCTGATGACTGTCGGAACAAAGATTCCGCTGACTTTATCTGCTAAGCGGGCGACCGGCGCCTTAGTGGAAGTCGCCTCGTCCACCAATTTAATAATCTGGGCTAAGGCTGTGTCACCGCCGACCTTCGTGGCCCGCATTTCGATATAGCCTTGCGTCAGAAGCGTCGAAGCGGACAGTTCTTCTCCTTCCTTTTTATCTACAGGAATGCTTTCTCCAGTAAGAGAAGATTCATCCAAGGCGCCCGAGCCTTTAACGACAATTCCATCGACCGGCACTCGGCTGCCAGTCTTTAAGACAACGATGTCCCCGACTTGAACGGAACTGACCGGAACTTCCGTCTCTTTGCCATCCTTTAAAACGACAGCTTTATCAGGAACCAAGGACATCAACTGGGAAATGGCGTCCGTCGTCTTATGTTTAGCTCTGGATTCGAAGTACTTACCCAATGTGATCAGGGCAAGGATCATCGCGGCAGAATCGAAGTACAAGTTGTGCGCGTAATGATGAAGTGTTGCCTCGTCGCCTTGTCCTAATGCATAAAGCATCATGTAAAGCGCAAAGAGTCCGAACAACATGGAGGCCGAAGATCCGATCGCCACAAGAGAATCCATGTTCGGAGATCTTTGCCAGAGCGTCTTAAATCCGACCGTGAAATACTTGAAATTCACGAAGACAACCGGCAGAGCTAAAAGGAACTGTGTCAGAGCATTGATCGGTGCACCCTTTGTTCCGGACATGACTTCCGGAAGCGGCATCCCTATCATCGGACCCATTGCCAGCATCATGAGGATGGCCGCAAAAAAGAGCGAAACGTACAGACGAGTCTTCATCTGTGCGGCTTCCTTTTTGGCCGCCAGCGTGGGATCGACGGATTTAGCAGCAGGAGAACCTGCAGCCTGCTTTTCGCTCGCACCGTAGCCTGCGTCCGTCACCGCCTGAATGATCTGCTCCAGTCCGGTTTTAGTTTCGTCGTAATCGACGGTCATACTGTTTTTCAGCAGATTAACGTTCACGTCTTCAACGCCGGGTACGTGCGACACAGCCTTCTCTACTCGATTAGAGCAGGCTGAACACGTCATTCCGGTGACATCAAAATTCTTCTTCATATTTAATTCCGTTGTCGAACGAAATCATTCTAAGTATTATTATCTTTTACGCAAGAACTTCCGTTTTTGATAGATAGTTACTTTTTAGATACTATGGATAAAGTTAAATCCGAACCCTCTGAAGCTTTTCAGTCTGAAGAGTTCCATTGTCCTGTTGAAGCCACACTCTCTTTGATCGGCGGCAAATACAAAACGCTTATTCTTTGGAACCTCATCGGCAAGACACTACGCTTTTCCGAACTGCGTCGGCTGATTCCGTCGGCAACGCCAAAAATGCTGACTCAGCAGCTTCGAGAGCTGGAAGATGCCAGACTGCTCATCAGAAAGGTTTATGCCGTCGTTCCTCCGAAAGTTGAATACTCCCTAACGCCGCTGGGAACCTCTCTTCGGCCGATTCTAGAGTCAATGTACGAATGGGGCAGTCAGTACCTGCTCAATCAAGGGACGAAACCTTGCTGTTCGATGAAGAAGCTCCCTAGTGCCTAAAATCAGAACAACTCCGTGTTGCAAAGCACATTTCAACTAAAATTTTCCTAAATCATTTTTTATTGAGAGCCATGCTATTGCCTTCCCTCAGGGACCGTGCCGATTATGTGGTGCGGTTTCTCTTCGGTTCATTCATCGCCATCGGCTGTTTTTTAGTCGTTTGGCCCTTTGCAACAGCGATGTCGGTTGCGGCTGTGATCGCGATCGTCTCTTGGCCTCTCTTTAAACGAGTCCGAAAGGAAGTCGGAGGCAGGAATCTTGTTGCGACACTGATCATGGTGTCCCTGCTGGCCATCCTTATTGTGCTTCCGATTGCCGGATTATCTTTAGTATCGGCCCAGGAAATCCCGACCTTAATTCGTTATGTGCGTGAATGGATTGCCTCTGGCTTTACTGTTCCAGAAGAACTCAAGGAAATTCCCTTTGTCGGTGAATGGGCCTACACACAAGCTGCGCATCTGCTGGGCAATAAAGAGGAGCTCGCCGCCATTGCACAAAAGCTCTTTGATCCTGTGAGCCGCGCGGCTCTTGCAGGTGCCGTGATGTTAGGCGACGGACTTCTCCAGTTATTCCTCATGCTGTTCGTGATTTTCTTCTTCTATCGCGACGGCGAAGTCCTTTCTCAAAAATCTTTGGCACTCTTAACGCGCATGAGCGGCAGCATCGGTGCCGAAGTTCGCGACATTATCGTCAACACAACCCGCAGCGTCGTCTTCGGCATTGTCGGAAGTGCTGCCGGCCAAGGCGTCGTTGCCTTAATCGGCTTCTGGATCGCAGGTGTTCCCGGCGCCATCACATTGGGTGTCGCAGTGTTCGTCTTATCTGCCGTTCCTATCGGGCCTCCCTTAGTTTGGGGTCCTGCTGCTTTCTGGCTCTATTACAAAGGCGAAGTCGGCATGGCGATCTTCCTCGTGCTTTGGGGTTCGCTTGCAGTCTCCAGTGTGGATAACTTCTTAAAGCCGATCCTGATTTCCAAGGGCGCTTCCCTGCCCTTGTCGCTCATCTATTTAGGCGTATTCGGCGGCGTGCTGGCGTTCGGATTCATGGGCATTATTCTGGGACCGGTTGTTATTGCCGTTGGTATTGCGATGAGCAAGACTTGGCTGTCCGTTTCTGCCACGGTCAACGATAAAGACCAGCCGACCGCCAAAACCGAGACCGTTCTTAAGAAGCTGTCTAAAAATTCGATCGAATCCGACATCGTTTCGGACGTCACCGGAGAACAGAGAAGCTCTAACCACCATCATTACAGCCAGCCTAAGAATGACGGACAAAAATAGAGAACGATGTTTTTCATGACCGAAGACTTCGGTTTTTTCGATGATTCTTGCTTTTGAGCCCGTAATATGCGGGCTCAATTCTTTTGTTTCTCCGATGAATGCCTGGCGCCGAAGCTATTAAGGAAAATTAGAGGTGTCAAAACGTTACAGCGGCTCTATACTTATCCGAATCTAACAACGGTGAGTAACTATGAACCATAAAGTCATCGGCATCAGCCAAAGTTTTAGTCCCGCCCCCTTCGTCAGAGCCTTGAAGGAAAGACTCCAATCCACTTTCCTTCCTGACGGTTCACGTCCCCGCATTGAACTTGTAGATCTCGACTGGTCTTCTCCGGATGCAGACGCTCCGAAGTTAGTCCAAGAAGGCGACGTTAAGATTCGCGTTTTGGAAGAGTCGTATCAGCTCATTGAAAAAGGCGCTCAAGTCATCGCACTGTGCAACTTCAGAAACATCAGTTTCTTAAATGAAGTTCAAACAGAAATCACAACTCCTGTGACGGATATCCTTCAGGCCTGCATCGAAGAGCTCAAGAAGAATCCTGTTAAGAAACTCGGTTATCTCGGCCGTCCGGGTACAGATAAAGCCAAACTCATTACAGAAACCGTCAGCCGCGAAGTCCCTGTGGAATGGGTTTATCCGAGCGAAGCTATGCTCGAAGTGTTCGACGAACTCGAAAGCGGCTCTCACTGTGCAGTGATTCCCGATCAGAAGAAAGCCTGTGAACTCTTCGGCAAAGTCTGCTCTAACCTTCTGAGCGAAGGCGCCGAATTGGTTTTCCCGACTTGCGTCATGCAGGCATTATTTGCGGCCGCTCTGAAGTCCGAGGGTTACAACGTTTTGGATTCCATGAGCGCCTACGTTTCCTACCTTTGCTTCACCGATTGGGAAAAACTTCCTAAACCCTTCAAGATCGGTATTGTCGGCGGTCTCGGACCGGCTGCCACTGTCGACCTTTACGACAAAATTACTAAGGCAACTCCTGCTAAGAATGACCAGGAACACATCAAAGTTGCCGTCGAACAGAATCCTCAGATTCCTGACCGTACCAAATACCTGCTTCACGGCGGCGTGGATCCCACACTTTCTTTGTATGCCGCTTGCCGCAAGCTCGAGAAAGATGCGGTTGACGCAATCGTGATTGCCTGCAATACCGCGCACGCTTACTTTGAAACCATCGTTCCGCACTTAAGCGTTCCGCTCATCAATATGCAGCAGGTAACGCTCGAAGAGATCCGCGATAAATTCGGACCGGATGTCGTCATCGGCTTGATGGCCACTGACGGAACCATTGAGACAGGCATTTACGGCCGCAAAGCCAAATCCATGAAACTTGCCATGGTCGTTCCTGATAAAGAGCATCAGGCCATGGTTATGGAAGCTATTTACGGTGAAAAAGGCGTCAAAGCCGGCTTTACCGACGGCCACTGCAAAGAAGTTCTGCTTAAAGCTGCCGAGCATTTGGTCAGAGATAAAGGCGCTCAAGCTCTTATTCTCGGCTGCACGGAGCTGCCTTTAATTCTGGAAGAAACTGACAACATCAAGCTCGGAGACGGACATGCTGCCATTGTGGATCCGACCGCTTCGCTCGCTCGCCGTGTTGTTAAAGTTGCCGGAGAAATCACAAAAATCAGGGGTGTTCGCTAATGTATTTTCAAGCTAAAGACTATTCCCCGGTTCCGGCCGGAACCAAAGTAGCCTTTATCGGTCTAGGCACAATGGGTTTTCCGATGGCGGGTCACCTCCTGCATGCAGGCTGTCAGGTTACCGTTTATAACCGCACGGCCTCTAAAGCCCAAGCCTGGGTAGAAAAATTCGGCGGCAAAGCCGTCGCAACACCTCGTGAAGCCGCACAAGATGCTGACGTCGTCTTTACCTGTGTCGGCAATGACAACGATCTGCGCAGTGTGCTGCTCGGAGAAAACGGCGCTTTTGCCGGCATGAAAAAAGACGCCGTCCTTTGGGACGCCACCACAGATTCTGCAGAAGTCGCCAAAGAAATGGCGGCTGAAGCTGAGTCCCGAGGTCTGCACTTTGTTGACGCACCGGTATCCGGCGGCCAGGACGGCGCAGTCAGCGGCAGTCTTACCGTCATGTGCGGCGGAGATGCAGAAATCATTGAACGCGTCAAACCGATTGCGGACGCTTTTGCGTGCTCGATTCGCAGAATCGGACCGGTCGGCTCCGGACAGCTTGCCAAGATGTGCAATCAGATCTGTATCGCCGGCGTTGTTCAGGGCTTAGCAGAAGCGATTGCTTTCGGGCAGACCGCGGGCATCAACATGCACACGGTTCTGGATGTGATCGGCAAAGGTGCCGCTTCTTCCTGGCAGATGCATCGCCGCGGCGACACAATGATTGAAGGCAAGTTTGATTTCGGATTTGCTGTGGACTGGATGCGCAAGGATTTAGGCATCTGCTTAGAGCAGGCCCGCAAGACCGGCGCAGACCTTCCTCTGACCGCACTTGTCGATCAGTTCTATGGTGAAGTTCAGAACATGGGCGGAGGCAGATTTGATACCTCCTCTCTGATTCTCCGGCTCAACAGAGAACCGAAGAAGTCTTAATCGCTTCTAAATAGCGCGAAAGCCTCGGGATTTCCGAGGCTTTCGTGTTTTTGGGAGCGAGAAAAAATCAGATCTTCATGATTTCTTGACGATAGAAACGAAGTTCTTCGACAGAGTCATAAATATCGGACAGAGCTTCGTGACGAGAAGTCTTCTGATATTTTTTCATCACTTCAGGAGCCCAGCGTTTGACGCATTCTTTGAAGGAAGAAACGTCGAGGTTGCGGTAATGGAAGAACTGCTCCAGGCGCGGTGTCCAGCGGGCCATGAAACGACGGTCTTGACCGATAGAGTTGCCACAGAGCGGGCTCTTGCCTGCCGGAACGTATTTGGAGAAGAAATCAATAAAAATTTGTGCTGCTTCGTCTTCCGTGACTTTGCTTTCCAGACAGCGATTTACGAGGCCGCTGCGAGTATGCGTGGCGGTATTCCAGGAGTCCATATTGGAGAGAATCGATGCATCCTGATGGATTGCGACCACCGGCCCTTCTGCAATAACATTGAGCTGCGGATCCGTAATGACAGCCGCCATTTCGAGAATGCGATTAATCTGCGGCTCTAAGCCGGTCATTTCCAAATCCATCCAAATCAGATTATTCTCGTTAAACAGCGGATCTCTGTCGACCGCAAAGCCGTTATTGCTCATGTTGCTCTCAACCCCATTTTGAATCTTTCTCGGCATTTTAGAACAAACAAAGAAGATCCGAACCGATGTTCCGGCCGGATCTCCAGATAAATGCCGAAATTCGACAAAAATTAATCTTTGTGGTGCTTTTTCTTATGGCCGTGTCCGTGACCGTCCCAATCGTGACCTGGCGGCCGATGTTTCCAACCATGATCTTTAAAGTGTCTTGGCCCGCCGTATTCTCTCGGCGGAGGGGGCGGGGCGGCATGGTGCGGGGGAGGAGGCATGAACCCAGCGCCCGGAGGAGGAGGCGGGGGAGCTGCGTGTCCATAGTAGTTGTTGTACCAGCCGCGTCTGACGAAATACACCGGAACACCGCACGCTCCGTACTCGGCGCAGTAACGTTTCCAATGGCGACGATGCTTATCAGGAACCGTTAGGTAAATCGGAGCGCCTGCGAGCGCAGCTCCGATTGCGACGATCGGGTTGGCATTCCAGAGGGAGGGAGTAACGCCTTGGATCGGAAGCACCCCATAATATCCGGGGGAACCCACACCGATGTTGACATCAACATGCACGCCGGCCAGTGACGGCATTGAAACCACTCCGGCAAAACAGAAGATCGCCGTGTATCGCTTCAGATGTTGAAAGGTAAGCATTTTCTGCTCCTCATGGTCACTCAATTCCTTAAATTCAGTATATATGGGCGAGAATTGTTCAGACGCTGTATCCCTTATTTATGTGCATACTTTGGGCGGCGAAGTGACTTCTCTATAATTCCTGAATCTCTTCTTAACTGAAAGTTTCGAATGAATTCGGCTGCCGCTTTTGAAATCGTTTTTATCCTGTTTTTATTTGGGAATTTTGTCCTCAAATACTATCTTGACCGCCGTCAGGTCCAATCGATCCTGAGGAATCGCGGGGCGGTCCCTCTCGCCTTCGCCGGCAAAATCTCTTTGGAGGCCCATCAAAAAGCCGCTGATTACTCGGTTGAGCGAATTAAGTTCGGTCAGCTCACTCGCATCACCGACTTAGGCTTTGTTTTAATCGCTACCTTCGGCGGACTGATTCAATGGATCTACGGAGAAGTCTACGGTTGGTTCGGCGCAGATATTTTGGCCCAGATCGTTATTATTTTGGGCTACGCACTCCTTTCTTCTCTGATCGACCTTCCCTTCTCCTGGTATTCGACATTTAGGATTGAAGCAAAATACGGCTTTAACACTACGACTCCGGCACGCTTCGTCAAAGACCTTCTTCTTTCAGGGATATTAAGTTTGATTCTAGGTATTCCCATTCTCTCGGCTGTTCTTTGGATTTGGAATGCAGCAGGAGCTTTCTGGTGGTTCTGGGCTTGGCTCGCCTACACCTTCTTCATTCTGGCGGTCCAATGGATATATCCGACTTTTATCGCTCCGCTCTTTAATAAATTTACTCCTCTGCCCGAGGGCGAACTCAAAAGCCGATTGGAGGGACTGCTTAGCCGAATCGGGTTTGCCTTTAAGGGCCTGTCTGTTATGGATGCCTCTAAACGAAGCGCCAAGGGGAACGCCTACATGACCGGTTTTGGGAAAAATAAGCGCATTGTATTGTTCGACACACTGCTCAGCAAAATGACGCCGGAAGAAACCGAAGCGGTCTTGGCTCACGAACTGGGACATTACAAGCTGCACCATATCTATAAGATGATGGCTTTCAGCTTTATCTTCTCGCTGCTTTTCTTTTGGATACTCTCCGTCCTTGCGGAATGCTCATGGTTCTATGAAGGCTTAGGGGTCAACCTTTCGCACGGAGCAAGCCACGGAGTCGCCCTGATCCTCTTCTCTGTTGCGGTTCCGGTTTTCTTGTTCCCGCTTGCTCCTCTGACGAGCCTGTTTTCACGCAAACATGAATTTGAAGCCGACGCGTTTGCCGTCCGGTACAGCAGCGGAAGTGCCCTCATTAGTGCATTAGTCAAGCTTTTCTCCGACAATGCCGCTACGCTGACACCTGATCCGCTGTACTCGGCCTTCTATTCTTCTCATCCGGATGCAGCGATCCGAATTGCAACGATCCAGAAAGAAATGAGTAAGTGAGAGGCTATGAAAGAGCAGGTTTGGTTTAAAGCGCGTGTTATTTCTTCGCACGGCAAACACAGCTTTGTCGAAAAGGAAGACGGCACGGTTCTGGAAGCAACCCGAAAAGGTAAAAAAGTCGACCTGGCTGTTGGCGATATCGTTGAATGTTTGCAAGCGTCCCCTGAACAAGTTTCGATCCAAAAAATCGAACCAAGACGATCTTTGCTTTATCGCAGCGACGAACTAAGAACCAAACCGCTTGCCTCCAATATCAACCAGGTGGCAGTCGTCTTTGCCACGCGCCCTTCCTATAATCCTCATTTCATTTGGAAGGCCATGCTGGCGGCAGAAACTGCCGACATTCATATTCTGATGATTCGGAACAAAACGGACTTTATAGAAGACGAACCGACTGTCCGCCCTTTCATTAACCAGCTCAAAGAGCTAGGAGCCGAGGTTGTGGAGGTTTCCGCTACCATGGACCCTGAGGGTACGGTTAAGACACTCGAACCGCTTTTTAGAGGCAAAGTGACGCTTTTGATCGGGCAATCCGGAATGGGAAAATCGACTATTTTGAATCTCTTAGTCAAAGACGCAGGCCAAAGGACCCAGGAATACTCAGTCGCTTTGAACCTCGGAAAGCAAACTACCACGGCAGCTCGGTGGTTTAACTATGAGGGCGGTGCTATTGTTGACTCCCCTGGGTTCCAGGAGTTCGGTCTTTCTCACTTAACGCTTAATGACATTATGCGGGGTATGCCCGAGATCAGAGATCGGGTGGAATACTGCAGATTCACGAATTGCCGCCACTTAAATGAACCTGGCTGTGCGGTTAAGACCGCGGTAGATAAAGGCGAAATTGATCCTGAACGCTATGCTTTTTACAAAGAGCTAGCCGAAAAAGCCATCGCCGCAGAGAAGAACACTTTTTGAAAAAATCATCTCCATGACCTTTCGCCGGTGGAAGCCGGGTATTTTTTTTCGAGAACCTTTTTCGTACTCTCATCCGCATAATGATTGTCTACACATGTGGTTAGATCAACACTTTTCTTACACTGAGAAATTAAGAGAAATCATCGCGTTAACATGCGATTCTTGTACGAACAATTAGCCTTAAATACCGTATATTAGGTATGAAGAAAAGAAGTGCAGCAAGCAATAAGGGATACAAGATCGTATTAAGAAAAAGTAAGCACATTAAGTGTCAAGACTTTGATTACCAAAATAGTCGTTCACCGACAAAATCATCCAAATGCAGTTTTTGAGCAGACAAATATTTGTTATACAAATTAAAATCTCCTATAACCATTGAAAATGTTGGCTTACCAAATTGGTTTTAAAACTGACAAATGCTTTCTTTCCGTTAGTCCACAAAGGAAATTACATTTATTTTTACAAATTATTACATTTTAATTCGAATTATTTTCCACATAAATTAAGTTTTTATAAAAATTCGTAAGGCCAATAACGACGGGCTTTCTAGCAATAATCTCTATATATTTTTACTAGGACTTAATTGTTTTTTTGAACAATTATACCGTTTTTATGGTATGCATTAATATGGGTTTCTACTTGTCTACCTCGGGAATTCCCGATATGATGAACACATCGAAAACGAAAACACAGTTAGTTTTCAACAGCAAGATTAGAACAGTTACATGGGAGATAGAAAATGTTAAGAACTCGCCGCACACCGAAAGACAGAGCAGCCTTCCCGACCGAATTGCCGTCCGGACTCAGAATTCCTGCCGGTGTCTCTCCTGAAACCTATGCTTCTCACCGAGACGTTTTATCCGTCCTTCTTCTTCGCTTTATGACCAGCCGCCTTCGCGCGATGTATCAGGCTTATGACGGAGATCTGACGCTCTGCCTGGTTCTCGGTGAAATCGCTTCCCGCAATACCGAACGCTTCTATGACGAACGCCGGGGCTACCAGCCCGCTTCCTTCAATGGCCAAAGACAGTACCTGCCCTGCAACGCCCTTTCAATTTCGGACGTTACCGGTATCCCGCGTGAAACCGTTCGCCGTAAGCTCGCCAAGCTCGTTGACCTGGGCTGGATTGAAAAGACTCCTGACGACATGTACGTCATCACCGACCGCATCGGTACCGTCTTTGCCGCCTTTGACGACAGCCAGACTTACGATCTGATGAGAACCAGCGAACAGATCAAGAACGTTCTTCAAAGTTAGTTGACTTAGAAGTAGCTGATTTTTCCAAAGCTTGAATGAATTGACCTCCGAAACCGGAGGTCTTTTTTTTTGCAGCGGCCTACAAAAAACCTCGCCAACCGAAGCTGACGAGGTTTTTCTAATTCGGAGATCCGAATACCGATTAGGCCTTGCGAACCAGTTTTTCTTTGATTCGAGCAGCTTTACCGGACAGATTGCGCAGGTAGTAGAGCTTGGCGCGGCGGACGTCACCGTGGCGCTTAACTTCGATGCTGGCAATCAACGGAGAATAGAGCTGGAATGTACGTTCCACACCTTCACCGCTGGAAATCTTACGAACGGTGAAAGCAGAGTTCAAACCGCGGTTGCGAATGGCGATGATCACGCCTTCGAAAGCCTGAACACGCTTGCGAGAACCTTCAACGACGTTCACGTTAACGACAACGGTGTCGCCAGGGTTCATTTTCGGGAAGGTTTTGCCTTCAGAAAGACGGGCAATCTCTTCTTTTTCAAGTGTTTCAATCAAATTCATTTTTGTCTCCAATGACCATCTTCATGCAGCTCTGTTATTTCTTCAACTGCAGAGAGGATGGATTTTAAAAATCGGAACGTTTTACGATTCCGTACTCTCTTTAATGTCTCGCAGAACTCGCTCATCCTCACGGGTCAGCAAATTCTTCGAGCGCGCTATTTTAACCAAATCCGGACGCGTTTGGGCGGTTATTTGTAACACCTGTTTGCGTGTCCATGCTCGGATGTTTTTATGATGTCCGCTCAAAAGCACATCCGGAACCGGCATATCTCGCCAAACCTCCGGCCGTGTGTAATGCGGAGCATCCAAAAGACCTGTAGAAAAAGACTCGTCGGAAGCCGACAAATCCTTAATCGCGCCGGGAAGCTGACGGATTACTGCATCCATAAGCACCATTGCCGGAAGCTCACCGCCGGAGAGAACGTAGTCTCCGATCGATAGGGTCTCATCGACATAGGTATCCAGGAACCTCTGATCAATGCCTTCGTATCGGCCGCAAATCAGAATCAAATCCTGATTGTCTTCGGACAATGAACGCACTTTGTCGTCATTGAGCGTTTTGCCGGAAGGCGCAAACGCAATAACTTTGCCGTAGTTGCCGTCCTTGCGGATAGCATCCACTGCGTCAGCCAACGGTTCTGCCAACAGAACCATGCCCGGGCCGCCCCCAAAGGGTCGATCGTCTACGGTCTTATGCGCATCAAAAACAAAATCACGCGGGTTCCAGCACTTAAGCTGCCAAAGTCCTAGCTTGGCAGCCCGAGCGGTTATACCGAACTTCTCTATAAGAAGCGGCATTTCCGGAAACAGCGTGACGATGTCAAAACGCATAATGCGGTTTAATCCCAGGACGGATCCCAGTCCACAACGATCTTCTTCGCCTCAACGTTCACTTCTGCCAAATAATCTTCAACAAAAGGAATGAGAACTTCTTTACCGTCGGCGCGTTTGACATTCAGAATGTCGTGAACACCGTTGTCGATCATGCCCTTAACTTGGCCGATGCTCTGCCCTTCTTTATTGACGACTTCGCATCCGATCAAATCGACCCAGTAGTATTCGTTCTCTTCGGCTTCAGGAAAATCCTTGCGGTAAAGGGCCACTGCACCGCGAAGCGCCGCCGCATCCTCAGGCGTATCGATGCCTTGGAATTTTGCGACGATACCGGCGCCGTGCAGTTTTGCTTTTTCCAGTTCCACCGGTCTGACTTCTCCGTCCGGGAGAACATGCTGCCAGTGCTTGGAACCTAAAAGCGCAGACGTACCCTGAAAAGGCTGGACGCGAACCCAGCCTTTTAGCCCGTAGGCACCATGCAAAGCGCCGAGCACAATAGGCTCGGCGCCGGAATTCTTCTCGTTAGTCACAAACGGTCAGAAATCAATTAAGCAGCAGGAGCAGCTGCCTTTTTGAATTCTTTGTAGAGACGAGCAACGGTGTCGCTCATCTGTGCGCCGTTAGCAACCCAAGCGTTCAAAGAAGCTTCATTGATGGAAAGACGGGGAGCAGCACCGGATGCCATCGGATTGTAGAAGCCGATACGTTCATTGAAACGACCGTCACGGCGGTTGCGGGAGTCGGTCGCGACGATGTTGTAGAAGGGGCGCTTCTTGGAGCCGCCGCGAGCCAGACGGATAACGACCATATTAAGTTACCTCAAAAAATTTATATTCTAAAAAGTTTAAAAATTAGGCTTCTAACGCCTGAAAACATGTGATTTTATCCTAATTTTTTCAATTAAACAAACGGGTTGCATCTGTTTTGTTACTCAGTGCAAACGAAAAAGCCGCTGTTGTCAACCGTCTTTTGCCTGAACTTTAGTATCGTAAAACTAGAGTTTTGCTTCCAGTTCCCGAATCACTGTCATTGCATCACCGACTAAGCCGTAATCGGCGACATCAAAGATAGGAGCTTCAGGATCTTTGTTCACAGCCACAATGACTTTGGCGTCTTTGATACCGGCAATATGCTGAATGGCGCCGGAAATACCAAAACCGATGTAAAGGTCAGGAGCAATGATCTTACCGGTCTGACCGATCTGCCAATCGTTCGGAGCAATACCGGCGTCGACCACAGCGCGGGTCGTACCGACGGCTGCGCCGAGTTTGTCGGCCAGTTTGCCCATTTCCGCAAATTCAGCTTCGTCAACCAAACCTCGGCCGCCGGCTAAAACGATCTTAGCGTTCTGCAGATCGGGACGATCGCTCTTGACCTGTTCGCTGCGGACGAAAGTGACTTTAATCACAGGAGAAGCGGGAACGACTCTTTCGAGTTCGGCGTTGCCTTGTCCGATCGGAGCGGCATCAAATGCGGTAGCGCGGACCGTTAAAACAACTTTGGGATCGAGCGCGCGCACGGTTTCAATGACAGAACCAGCATAAATCGGACGCTTAAATGTTTTGGCGTCAACGACTTCCGTGATTTCGGAAATCTGAGCAACATCTAATACGGCGGCAACTCGCGGAGCGGCTGCTTTACCGGCAGGGTTGGCGACGAAAAGGAAGTAATCATATTCTTTTGCCACTTCTAAGACGGAAGCGGCAAGATTTTCGGGCAGTTCTTCGGCAAAGTAAGGAGCCTCGGAAAGCAGCACGCGGCGAATCCCGTTGATTTTGGCTGCTTCTTCTGCAAGCTTTCCGCCTTCCTGAGCGGCGATCATGATGTCGATGTCGCCGCCGATCTTTTGAGCAGCGGTGACCAAAGAATAAACCGCAGGGTTCAGAGCGGCATGATTATGTTCTGCAATAACTAAAACGGCCATGTTTCGCTCCTTAAAGTACCTTCGCTTCGTTCTTCAGTTTGTCGATGAGTTCGTCGACGTTGGCAACTTTGCGGCCGACTTTGCGAGCTGCAGGCGCTTCATAGCCGACAACTTCAACGTGCGCACGAAGATCGGGGCACAGAGCAGAAGCCTGGACGACTTCCTGCGGCTTGCGCTTGGCTTTCATCATCATCGGCAGTGTGACATAGCGCGGAGCGTTCAATCTCAGATCAGCAGTCACTACAGCCGGAAGTGTGAGATCGAGAACTTCATAGCCGCCGTCGATCTCGCGTGTGACTTCGAGTTTGCCTTCCTTCATCACGACAGCAGAAACGTGGGTTGCCTGCGGATATTCGCACATCGCGGCAATCATCTGACCGACTTGGTTCGAGTCGTTGTCCACGGCCTGCTTACCGCAGATGATCAGATCCGGATTGACTTGTTTGACATAAGCGCTGATGAGCTTGGCAACGTTCAGAGGCTCTGCTTCGAACGGTTTGTCCGTTTGAATGAGAACGCCCTTATCGGCACCCATAGCAAGGGCCGTGCGCAATGTTTCCTGAGACTTTGTATCGCCGACGGACACTGCGATCACTTCGTTGGCAATGCCCTTTTCTTTCATTTGAACGGCCTGTTCGAGTGCAATTTCGTCGAACGGGTTCATCGAGTGTTTGAGGTTAGCGACGTCGAGTTTGCCGTCAGGTCCGACTTTGACCTTAATATTGGCGTCGACCACCCTTTTGACAGGGACAAGAATTTTCATTTATTTCTCTAATGTTAGATTACATTCGGTGGATTATAGCGATTGAAGCCTCGCTGATTTTTTTCAGGCAAAACGTTTTGAGCGAATTGCATGCACAGGGGAGCTTAGCTTTTGAGGATGAAACCGAGCTTATCTTGCGAAAGAAGCGCTCGAAACTTTGGCGCCTCTTTCCTGAATATCAATTTGTTTAGGCCAATCGATAGTCGTTGAAGATTTGTTCGGCCGTCGGAAGAACCCACTTCCCGTCTTGACCTCTAACCGTTGTCGTCTTGAGCCTGCTGACGCTCGTACCGCACGTCCACACTTTGTAATTGCGCATATTCGTGCACAAGCAGCATTTGGTCTTCTCGGACGAGTTTTCCAGCCACTCTCTAAGGTATGGACAGCTTCCGTGCGAAAGCATATAGCCATAAGACTCACAGTTCGGCCGATTATTGGCGGTTAACGCCGGAGAGTTTTTAAGCATTCTCATGAGATATCCGGTCGGGGAAGCATGGTTGACTTCAACGTCTTCGTCCTTTGCGTCGATATAGACTTGTTTGACCGGATCGGGAAGACCGCTTTCCTGAGCAATCGTGAATCTGGTCGCTGCTTGAATGCCGGACGCGCCGGTCTTTTTCATTAAGTCAACGGCTTCCTTCCCGGAAAATATTCCGCCGGCACCGAGCACCGGAACGTTTAGTCCGGTATCTTTCACGAGCTTGACGACATCTTTAACGATATCTTCCAGCTTGAAGTTTCTCCAATCCTCACCGAAACCTAAATGTCCTCCGGCCAGCGGACCTTCAACAACCACATAATCCAGTTTGCGTCCGATGAATGCCGTGCGTTTCAGGAAGAGGTTCAGCGCTCTAGCCGAAGAGACAACCAATCCGAAAAGCGCGTCATTGAACCGAGGATTGTCCTGCATCAGTTTCAAGCTTGAAAGATGCAGACCGGCAGACATCGTAATACCGTCGACACCGGCATCCAATGCTGCATTCAATCGAGCCTTCAGCGTGGCGATCGGGTCGTTCATAGTGAGCTTTTCCATGCAATTCACAAGAACCAGACCTTTACCGGTTGCCTTTTCCATCACATCGGAAAAATATTGTTTTGAGACTCTGGACAGAGCCTCCAAGTTGAACTTTTCTTCCGTCTTGTCTGCTTCTTCAATCATTGACTTGAATCGGATTGTCTTCTCTTTTGTGAAATGTGTTCCGATTTCGCGATCTGCAACATCCGGCAGCATAGCGTCAGAAAGATGGGCCATTCCTCCAAGCTTCTCAATCGCCAATACGAGATTTGCTGTCGAAATATTGGTGCCCATTCCGCCGACCATCAGCGGCAAAAAGTCACGTCCCTTAAAAGAAAGACGAAAGTCGTCCAAACACTGCATACCAAAATCTCCTATTACAAAAGTACGCAGATTCAATATAGGCGGGTGTTAGTTTCTAAAAATCTTCATTTTTTTAAGGAGATATCCTAAAAATTTGATTCGTTTTACCAAGACAGTTAGGTGTATAAGGACTCGAGGCTGCAGGTGTTTTTCTCAAAGAATTAACGATCTTCTTTTAGAGTCTTCCAGCTTAAGAAAACATATGCAGCGAAACCGCAGCCAAAACTAAGTAGCGGGCAAACTTACCGAGGAGAATCAGCAAAAAAGAGCGCCAAAAGTTAATTCTCAGCCAGCCCGCGCCGAGGCAGAAGCCGTCGCCAACGATAGGAAGCCAAGAAAAAAGCAGTATTATCGGTCCGTATTTTTTTAGCAGTTCCAGACTTCTAGCTTCCTGCTTCTTATTCGGGATGAGTCTCCCCATCCCATAGGTTATTAATGCGCCTAATGTATTTCCTGCCGTCGCGACAAAGACAACGATCCATAAATGCGTCTGAAATTCGTGCATTCCGAAGACGACCAGGGCCTCGCTTCCGCCGGGTAAAACGGTAGAAGAGATTAATGCACTCGTAAATAGCGTCCAAAGGTAGGCAGTAAAAGACAAAACGTTCCTTAGATCGTGTAGATTATGTAAATCTTTCTAACAAACCGACAGTACAACATGGCTCAGTCCGCAGATCTTAAAGCCAAAATTGAGGGACTTAATAAAGTTTTTCAGTTTTATTACAAAGAAAATTTCAAAACACTGAGAAAAGCGACGGATTTCTACATTCCTTGGTTTATCGGAAGAAAAAAACGCCTGGAAGAATTTCAAAAACAGTACATTCCCTTCTCGGTTGCTCTCTTTTTAGAAGGCGTTCGCAACAGCACGCTGAAGATGGAAGGCGAGCCGAATGAGGAACTCATCGAGGCCCTCCGCACTAAGCTGCTGCATAAGAGCTTCAAACCGGACTTCGATGAATATTGGAATGTCATTGAGTCGACACTCGAAAGAAACCCCGAGAACCCTAAAGAAGTCTCGGACGCCGTTTCTGCTCTGCTGATGTTCAAACTTTACGGTCCTAAAGCTTCCGAGCCTATGCCGGAAAAACTGGACTCTCAGCGCCATACAATCGCCTCGGAATTCCAAGTCGGCAAGATCCACTACCAGTATTCACGCGGTGTCCGTATCGCTTTAGAACGCCTGCTCAATCCGAAGTTTGATCTGGAATTCGTACCTCGTGCCGCTCATGATCCTAAGGTTTTGAACGCGGAAGCCGCCAAATCCGAAGCACCGAGTGAGGAAAAGAAAAAAGCTGAATAATACTTACAAAGTTTTTCCGCCAACCGAAGACCTAAAAATCTTCGGTTTTTCTTTTCCGCAAACGAATTGATTAAGCAGAGGAAATAATTATCGCTTCTCAAAAGCGGTCGAACTCGTTTTAGTTAGGTTGTTCAGCCTAAGGAAAAATACGGATTTTCCTCTTCTTGTTTTTAGGACGTAAGAGGATGTCTACCATTAGAATGGAGCCTTGTTCGCAGACACCCAAAAATGCGTTCAAACAGGTTAGATACTTTATCCAAGTTTCCGACTCACACCTTTCTATCAAGGACAGACATGCTGACTGACATTGAAATTGCACAGCAAACCAAGCTCATTCCTATCGATCAACTCGCCCATGAATACGGTCTTTCCGACGACCAATTCATTCCTTACGGCAGAGACAAAGCCAAAGTTGCTTTGGACACCTCTAACACCAAGGGCAAACTTATTCTCGTAACGGCAACTTCCGGTATGCCTGCCGGCTCCGGAAAGACAACAACTTCCATCGCCGTTGCTCAGGCCTTTAAGAAACTCGGCGAAAAAGCATGTCTGGCTCTGAGAGAGCCTTCTCTCGGACCTTCCTTCGGTATGAAGGGTGGTGCTGCCGGCGGCGGATACTCTCAAGTTGTTCCGATGGAATCCATCAACCTGCATTTCACTGGCGACTTCCATGCCATTACCGCAGCCAACAACCTCCTGGCTGCCTTGATTGACAACGCTCGTCATCAGGGACAAGTCGATCTCAAAGAAATTACCTGGCGCCGTGTCCTTGACGTAAACGACCGCATGCTTCGCAATATCGTCACCGGTCTCGGCGGTCCTGCCAACGGTATCCCGACAGAAACCGGCTTCGACATTACAGCTGCTTCCGAACTCATGGCCATTATCTGTTTGGCTGACGGTGAAGAGGATCTCCGCACTCGCCTGGATCGCTTAGTTGTCGGTCTCAAGCGCGACGGTTCTGCATACACCTGCAAAGAATTAGGAGCTACCGGTGCTCTGATGGCTCTTCTGAAAGACGCAATGCTTCCGAACTTGGTACAGTCCATTGAAGGCGTACCCGCTTTCGTGCACGGGGGCCCGTTTGCCAACATCGCCCACGGCTGCAACTCCGTGGCCGCTACTCGCGCCGCCATGACGATCGCAGACTGGGCCATCACGGAAGCAGGCTTCGGCAGTGACTTAGGCGCAGAAAAGTTCTATGACATCAAGTGCAGGATGAACAACCTTCAGCCGGCCGCTACCATTCTCGTGACCTCTCTGAGAGCTTTGAAGTGGCACGGCGGCGTTCCCCTTCCTGAAATCGGCAAGGAAAACATGGACGCTCTGATTAACGGTCTGCCCAACCTCAAAGCCCATATTGCGAGCCTGAAGCGTTTCGGCCAGCAGGTCGTCGTGTCTCTCAACCATTTTGCCAACGACAACGAAGAAGAAATTGATGTCGTCCGCAAGGAATGCTTAGAAGCCGGTGTTCGTTTCGCGATTTCAGACGGTTTTGCCAAGGGCGGCGAAGGTGCTTTGGATGTTGCCAGAGAAGTCATGGCTGCCGTTAAAGAAGGCTCCAAGCCTTTGAACTACGCTTATAACCTTGATGAATCCATTGAAGAAAAGATCCAAGACGTCAACACCAAGGTTTACGGCGGACAGGATGTTTCTTACTCTTCTGCCGCTTTGAAAGACCTGGCTAAGATCAAAGCGTTGAACATGGGATTTGAAAAACTCCCGATCTGCATCGCTAAGACGCCGTTCTCCATGTCTCACGATCCTGATCTGAAGGGTGCTCCGCATGGATTTACGCTTCCTGTTCAGCGCGTCATCCTGAATGCAGGCGCAGGTTTCTTAGTTGTGACAACCGGCGCCATTATGCGTATGCCCGGCCTGCCCAAGAAGCCGGCCGCCTATACCATCGATGTCGTTGAGGGCAAGATCACGGGGTTAAGCTAAAACTTAGTACTTTCGGTTTGCAAGACGCTCCTTTTTGGGAGCGTTTTTCTTTTGGAGTTCTTCCAGCTGAGAAGAGAAGACGGTCGCAAACTCACCTAAACAATAAGTTTGAAAAGAGATTGGTCTGTAGACAACCGGGAGACCAAATAGGGTCGTAAGGTTTTCCTCCGTCAGTACTTCAGATCTGCTTCCAAAAATATAATGACCTCGTTTCATGAGTAAAACCTTGTCTGCAGCTGCTAATGCGTGATTAGGATGATGTGTTGTAAAAACAATGGTCTTGCCTTTGTTTTTTGAGAGCTGTTTCAACAAGAAAAGCATTTTGTCTTGGTTTTTCAAATCTAAGGCTGAAGCAGGTTCATCTAAAAATATCAGATCGGAGTCTCCCGCAAGTGCTCTTGCGATTAAGACCATTTGCTGCTGTCCGCCGGATAGTTCCGAGAAATTTTTGTGCAGCAGAGCCTCAATTCCCAGTTCCCGGAATGCCTGACGGACAGCTTTGTAGTCATTGGGACCGGGCGTTGCAAAAGCAGAGATACTTCTAGCTCGTCCCATTAACGCAATTTCCTCACAGCTGAAATTGAAAGGGACTGAAAATTTTTGAGGAACAAGCCCTGCACTCCTCAATATTTTTATAGAGCCTGATTGAGGCTTCTGAAGGCCCAAAAGAAGATCAATCAGCGTCGTCTTACCGCAGCCGTTCTCCCCCAAGAAAGCACATACCTCCCCGGCTTCTAAAGAAAAACTGAGGCCGTCAATCACGAGATCGTTCGAAACATAACCAAACTGCAGGTCCCGAACTTTAAGAATCTCACGCATTCAGCCTCCGTTTACGGAATCGCAGAAGGATAAGCACAAAAAGAGGCGCTCCTACCAAGGACGTGAGAATACTAATCGGAATTTCAGCTTGAGAGATTGAGCGTGCAAGGGTATCTGCTCCAATTAGAAATATGGCTCCGATCAGACCGCAGGCCGGCAGGAGAACTTGAGTATCTTCGCCCGCCACGGATCTTCCTATGTGGGGAACGACGAGGCCTACCCAACCGATATTCCCCGATACAGCAACTTGACTTGAGATAAGGACTCCGCAGCAAACGATAAAAACCCAGCGAAGTGGTTGGACACGAACGCCTAAAGAGAGAGCATTTTTTCATCTAAGGACAAGAGATTGAGGCGCCAGCGAAGACCGATCATCAAAACCCCGCAGACAATAACCGGGATCGCAAAGAGGAAAAATTTTGGCATTGTGGCCGAGCTGAAACTCCCCATGAGCCAGAAAACAATGGCGGGAAGCTTTTCCTCCGAGTCGGACAGATACTGAAGTAAGCCTACCAAAGCGGTAAAAAAGCCGTTTAAGACCATACCTCCCAGAATCAGCATCAGCAGACCTTCTCTGAACTTACGACTGAAAAAATACACTAAGGTCAAAGTCAAAAGCCCGAAAAAGATCGCTGAAGAGTACAACGCCCATGTACTTAAATCACAAAAGATCGCCAGCGTGCCGCCGAAAGAAGCTCCGGAACTGATACCCAAAACGTTCGGACTAACTAATGGATTGCGGAATATTGTCTGCAGTGCACAGCCGCACATTCCTAGAACCGTCCCAGCTGCGGCACATGTAAGTATTCTCGGCAACCTAACATTAAAAACGATCTGGTGAAGAACGGGATCTCCCTCTTTATGAGCCAGTCCCTCCCACAAAATCCTCAGCACTTCAGCTGAGGAAAGGCCGTAGCGCCCTATGCCCAGCGCCGCGATAACCGACGCCAGGCACAAAACGAGTAAAAAGATCAGGCAGTAATTATTTGGCCGGGTCTGAGGGAATGTAAGGGACACGATAGAATTTTTGATAGTAATTCTGAACAGCCTTTTCTACATCGATGTCAGAAAATTTTGCAGGGTAAAGTTTCTTAGCCAACCAAATTTCCCCGATTGCCATCGCCTCAGGTTGCGGATATCCCCAGAGTTTTGCAAACTGCGGCATGCAATATAACCGACCGCCCTTAACCGCCTGGATATTCTTCCATTCAGGAGAGGACTTAATTTGTTTGATTACGCCGGGATATCTGTTTTGCACGAGAATATTCTGAGGATTCCACTTTAGAACTTCCTCAATGCTTACCTTTTTATATCCTTTAATAAAGGGTGCCGCAACGTTATAGGCACCCGAAGTCTCTAGGAAGACCCCGGTAAATTTTCCGGAACCGTACGTTACAAGATCCGGATTTGCAACGTAACACTTCGGACGATCCTTGAGCTCGATGCCGCCTACCCTATCTTTCAAAAGTTTTTGATATTGGAATGCCGCTTTAATAAGTTCTTTTCCGTTTTCTTCCTTATTGAAAACATACGCGATGAGTTCAATGCCTTGCTTCAAGCCTTGACTGTACGCTTCATAAGCGTCGGAAACCGTAGGATTAAGTTTTTCCAATTCCTTTTTGGATCCGGTTCTCAGCGAGATCCCTATAACTGGGATATTTGCATCCGAGATTTGCTTAATCATCTCAGCCGGGGCGTAATTAGTCACAAATACAACGTCAGGCTTTAGCTTCAAAAGGCTTTCCATGTTCACGGAAGTGAGATCTCCGGGTGTCGCCATATCCTTAAGCGACGGGGCGAGTCGTAAATAATCTTCGCCGAGTTGTTTTTTCCAGTCAGAAAGCACGCCTACGATCTGCCCCATTGCGTCTAACTGATTTGCAATGTTCAGCGTTTGATGCTGAAGCACCACAGCACGGCTTACCTGATCAGGAATAGTTACCGTACGGTCCAGTTGATCTGTGATTGTGCGAGAGGCCTGAGCCGGCAAACAAAAAGACAGCGCAAAAACTGAGATATAAAGTCCTTTGATAAGCATTTTCAACCTTCGGAATTGCGAAGCAAATGTAATTAGGTTTGAGTTTCGATATACTTATTTTGAATAGCGATAAATAATTTACAACTTTCCTCAATCAATGACAATAGAGCGTTATCATGAATAACTCACGGATTTCGGTATTAGCTGCGGGTAGTTTCTTTAATGCTGTCGCTATTCTTATTCAGAAATACAAGGAGGATTATCCGAATATTCAGATTGATTATCGATGCGGACCTGCCGGGATTCTCAGAGGAAAAATATTGAGCGGTGAGGCTTGCAGCCTTTTTGTCAGTGCCGACTACAAAAACGCAAAAAAGGTTTCCGACGCTTTTTGTGAGGCGCCGGTCGTTCCGGTCTGCCGGTCTTCTCTTTGTGTCATAGCCTTAAAAACAGCGGCCACAAACGGAGAAGACGCGATGACTCTTTTATCTAATCCTTGCATGAGAATCGGAACATCGACGCCGGGAGACGATCCTTGCGGTGATTACACTCAAAAGTTCTTTGAAATGATCCGAAAAGAATCTCCAGAGCTCGCCAACTCCATTTCTGCTCGTTCAAAAGCCCTTGTCGGCGGCAGGCATTCGAATCCCGTTCCTTCAGGAAAGAAAGTGGCCTTGTGGCTCCTTGAAACGGGACAATGCGATGTCTTCATAGGATATAGGGCCTTTTGGAACACATACAAAGGTAAGCCGGAGATCGTTACGGCTGACATCCCGCAACGGTATACCATTCATCCTGAATGGTATATGACGTACCGCCCTGACGCCCACAGACTCGCAGAGTTTATCGTCTCTCCTTTAGGCAGATCTATTATTCGGAGCTGCGGATTTTTAGACTCAAAGAGCGAATTGATTAGGTAAACGTACGCGTCTGAGAATCAACAGTCCGATCACAAAGAAAAGTGTGGTCACAAGAATGGCCGTTCTTTGATCGCCGGACGTCAGCCAAGTCACCGTACCGTATGTAATCGGACCTAAAACATTGGCACCCCAAACCGCCACATTCCAGGCGGAATAAAACTGAGCGAGTTCACCGGCGGGAGCAAAGACTGCAACGACCGCCCTGCCCGCCGATTGACTGGACCCCATGGCAACACCTGCAATGTTAGCGGCAATCCAGAATGTTACCGGTCCTTGTGAAAAGGCCGCCATAACGCCCATGATGATCCACAGAAGAATCGTGAGTGCTAATGTCTTCTTGTGTCCCAAGCGATCTTGAACGTACCCGAACACAAAAGCACCGATAGCGGCAGTGATATTGACAACCAAAATCAAACTAATCGTTTGGGCCGTCGTAAACTTCATAACGAGCTGAGCATAAACAGCTGAGAGCGTAATCACTACGGCAATACCGGCTTGGTAGAAAAGTCCGCAGACACAAAATTTTAGAAATTCGGGATAGCGTTTCATAAGCTTAAGGCTTGCTGCCACCTCCTTTCTTATCCTTCCGAAGGTCTTTTCAAAGGAGATATTTTTAGGTTTAGAACGCTCTTTAACATACAAGAGCATCGGTAGCGCCATCACAAAGAAAATAGTCGCCGTCGACATTGCTGTATACGGTACATAAACATCAGCGGGAAGACCTGCTTTCTGTCCCTCAAAGACGATCAGCAAACAAGCCGCCAGACTGACGATTCCGCCTAAATATCCGAAAGACCATCCCCAGCCCGAGACCTTTCCGAAAGCTTCCGGTTTTGCCAACTCTGAGAGAAACGCCGAATTCAGAGAAACGCCAGCATTAAAGGCTGTGTTGGAAATAACAATGAGAAAAACAGCAGAAGCTAAGGTTCCGTGTCCTGTGTAAGCTAGGGTCGCCGTACTCATACAGCAGATTCCTGTCATCACAGCGAGCCAAAATCGCTTATTTGCCTGGGCATCGGCTAAAGCACTGATCACCGGAATGACCGCAATAGAAAGCAAATTGGAAAGTGTGATCGTAAGCGTCCAAGCAAAAGTTGCCCAAACTGCATTTTCAGCAACCACGGAGACAAAGAATGCGTTGTAGACAGCGGTCAAAATGACGGTGGTGTAGCCGGAATTGGCAAAGTCATAAGATGCCCAAGCGAGAACCTCCCGCTTTGAAACACCGGGCATCAGATAGTTCTTTCCCGAATCCATCGACTAATCCGAACAGGCCAGTTGATGGATAAAGGCCGCACAGCTTCTGGCTAAAGAAGATGTGTTGTATCCGCCTTCAAGTACTGCCACGACACCCCGGCATTCCGGAATCTCCGATTGGCAGGACGCTAAACGACGCCCCAAAAAGGCATAGTCCCGCTCGACCATCAATAGCTGAGCTTGATCTTCTTCTCTATGCGCATCAAAACCCGCGGAAACCATAATCAGCTGGGGTTTGTATTCTTTAAGCCTGGGCATCCAAACTTCATCCATCGTGCGACGAAGTGCAATGCCCTCGGTTCCCTCCGGGAAAGGTGTATAGATTGCATTCGGGGGAGCGTGATGAATGTGGGCGTATGGGAACAGTGCTTCCTGGAAGCCGTCAAGAATTAAAACGTCATCCCGACCGCCCAAGATATTACTTGTGCCGTCTCCGTGGTGAACATCAAAGTCCACGACTGCGACTCTTTTCAGCCCGTAGATACCGATTGCGTGTAATGCGCCGATCGCGACATTATTTAAAAAACAAAAACCTCCGGAATGATCTCGATGCGCATGATGCCCTGGCGGTCTTACCGCACAGAAGACCTTCTTATATTGACCTGAAAGAACGTCATCCACTCCGGCGCAAGCAGCTCCTGCCGCATATTGAGCGGCCTCCCACGTATAAGGATTCATCGCAGTGTCTACACTGATTGTGTTCAAACCTTCTTTAGGGGAATTTTGGGAGAGGTAAGAAATATAGTCGGCATCGTGCGCGGCCAGCATGTCCGTCACTGCGACCATCGGAGGTATCTTCTTATCGACGTATTGAGAGGTACCTGCAGCCAGCATAAGCTCTTCAATTTTTTCCAGGCGCCTAGGACATTCGGGATTGTTGCTTCCCATCTTGTGTTTGAAAAACAATCCGTGAGTATAAAAAGCGGTGTCAGCCATGGGATTCTTCTTTCTGAGCCTTTTTCCAATTTTAACCATTTCTTGGGACGTTAACAGCCTTCAGAAAGGCAATGATCGAATTAACGACGGTTATCAGAAGGTTGCAAAATTGTTTTTTCAATCCAAAACTGTGATAGGAAGTCTAGGGCGCACAAAAAAGGGCTGTCGGCTTCCTCTTGGTAGAAGAAATCGACAGCCAAAACTTTGTTTTATGGAGGGATAAAACAAATTAAGGATATCAATAGGTAATTTGCTATACGTCTAAGAGTCTTTCAAGTTCTTCTCGATTTTCTTTCTTTGCCAGCTCGGGACGTTCGGAAAGCAGAACCATCAGCTTGAGACGAGTTTTGGCAGAAGAAAATTCACCGCCATGAATCGCACCGTTGTTGCGGCTGTCCGTGACAGAACCGGGATAGGCATAGACCTGGTAGGGGCGACCTCCCGGGGTTCTAGTGGTAATTACCACAACAACACCTTTATCTGTTGCATCTTTTATCGCCGGTTCCACAATGGCAGGAAGATTTCCGCGTCCGAATCCTTCTAACACGATGCCTTTGCAGCCCTGAGCAACAGCAAAGTCAATGTAATCACGACCGATGCCTGTCTGACCGGTAACAATGTCCACACGAGCGGTCAGTTCTTTTGGAGAATAAGTATGTCTGTCCAGAGGAGTACGGCGGAAAACAACTCTATCGACATCGCAGTAACCTATGGGGCCCCACCAAGGAGAAGCAAAGGTATCGGGGTTAGCGGAATGAGTCTTTCTGACCTGTCCGGCTGCATGAATAATTTCATTCAGCAGAACCATTACGCCTTTGCCTTTGGCTTCTTCGCTGGCCGCTGTTTTGACAGCACAGTAAATATTTGCTGGACCGTCCGGGCTGGTATCGCCGGCGCCGCGCATTGCAGCGGTTAAGACAATAGGCTTTTCGCTCTTGTGAAGAATGTCGAGCATGTAGGCGGTTTCCTCAACTGTATCGGTACCGTGGGTCACTACAGCGCCGGCAACGCCCTCTTCTTTCAAAGCTTCCTCAATCATTTGAGAGAGCTGAAACATTTTTTGCGGAGTCATCGCGCAGCTGGCATGATTTGAAAACTCTCTGACTTCAACATCAGCAAGTTTATCCAAACCAGGAACAGCGGCGGCCAAGTCTGCGCCGCTGACAGCAGGAACCAGGCCGTTAACCTTCGGGTCAAACTTCATCGCGATGGTTCCGCCTGTAGTAAAAACAATGACTTTTTTCTTTTCCGACATTCGATTTCTCCTTTGAAATTTTTTAGTGTCTGGTCATCCCATACTTTTCCTGAGCAGCAATGAGTTCCTCGTTTGCCTGCCCAAGATTTTCATTCAAGTATCCGACCGCAGCGCAGATGATTCGGTCGTAATTTTTAACATCTTCCGACTCTAAGGTCGGAAGAACTTGTTTTTGGAGTTGCTCTCGGCTAATAAAGAGGCTCATTACAGCAGAAGTTCCCGGTATACAGCCGACGCCTCCCATAACTTTATGCACATCATTGCTCATAAAGGTAATGCCACCTAATTCCTGACTGCAAAATTCGTTCAGTTCGGCAGCGATTCGGACTTTTTCCTGAGCAGTAGAAGCTTTGCTCAGCCTTTTTCCGAATTCAATAATCTTTCTGCCTTGCTGACGCGTCAGATCTTCCATTGCGGTATCACTTCTGCCAAGCAGTTCCGGACGATACTCCACCGGAAGGTCCAGAGATTGTGCGGCCTTTAATAAGGCTTTTGCGGCAACAGTGTTGTCATCCCCGGGGAACGCTCTGATTAAGAATGTGGGTTCCTTGATAACGGATGAAAGCGGTTCTGCACAGACCTTGCCTTCAATGACAAAGGAAGGGATTCGATCCAAATGCAGTTTTTCAGATAAGTCTTTCTTTCCGTATAAGTTAACGTTTCCTTCAATATCCTCATTAGGACCAATGCCGCCTACGGTCGCATTTGAAAGCGCCATGACCGATACCGGAACACCGTGAATATCCAAAACCGTTCCAAGAATCTTTCCGCAATTTCCTTCCAGGTCCTCTTCTTTGATGATGAATTGATCGGAGAAGGCTTTCACAAAGCTGTCCAACGCTGCATTAGCAATCGCAGTTTGCAAGGCAACAGGTACTTCCATAGCGCCCTGACCTAAGATTCTTCCGAAGCAATCCACCGCAATCGCTTGCGAACAAACGGCCTGCTTTCCGACGCAATGAGATGCCAGACGGGCCTCTGAAGCTGTAATGCCGCGTCTTGCCGTGCCTATGCCTTCTCCGCCTGAAACTGTCTTAACTTGAAAATATGCATCCTCAAGACCCGTATGGACATTGCACTCCGCAATTTCAAGACTTAAGCCAGTTGTTTCTCGCAGAAGACCAAGCACTGCGCTCAGCCCCCCAGAATCGTCCTGGATAAAACCCAAGTGGCTATTGGCGTGTCCGCATCCGGCATAACCAACAACGCCGATGACTCCGAATGGTGCGGCAGATAAGGATATATTTGTTTTCATGAGTTAACCGATGAGTTCGGGTTCGGCTAACACCGAACCCGAAGATTCACAGACTAATTAAAAGATCATCAAAAGGATGGTGATGATCAAGGCAACCAAGCAGCCGAACAGAATGGACGGACGCTGGAACAAGTTAGCCTGTTTGAGGTTGGATCCCGGAACCACCGGAATAACGGTAGCCAGAGCAGCAACCGGACCGCCGGTAAGAAAGTACTGAATCAGAGAAGCGCCGGAAGCGGCAGCGAAAGCTGCTGCAAACGGGTCAGCTCCGGTACCGAGCACAACCTGAAGGAACGGAACCAAAACAGCAACAGAGGCTGCATAAGACTGAGTCATGAAGCCGGTTACGAAAGCCACGCAGAACATGACGATAACAGGAGAGAAGGAAAGCATCGGAGATGCGAAGGTCGAGATCGTGTCAACGAGACCGATTTGTTTAATAACCGTGCTCATGAACAGGAAGCCGATCGTTGCGACCAACGGGGTGGCGATTAAGCCGACGCCCTGCATCATCGTTTGTTCGGCGCTCTTCATATCCTTGTGGGCAAGGATCATGACGACGAGAGCGGAAACCAGGCCGACCAGGAAAATCGGCAGACCGCAGATGAAACCGATCAAAAGAACCAAGAACGGGAAGAAAGCTTTTCCGGAAGTGGTCTTGTATTCTTTGTTTTTGATTTCTTCCATAACGGCGATTCTGTCTTCTTCGCTGACAGTAACGCCTCTCTTGTGCATGTCATAGATCACGCGGACATAGGACATGAAGAAAATAGAGAGAGCGGCGATTAAACCAAGAACGTTGAACAAACCGTAGCCGATGCCGGCAGTTGCAAGAATTGCAACCTGGGTCGGGTGTGTGAAGCCTGCTAAGTTACCGATATGACCGGCGTGAGCCTGAATACCTGCAACTTTGTTGGGGTCGACGCCGAGCTTAACAGCAGCCGGGCCGGTAATAACAGCGGTAATCACAGGCTGTGTGAAACCTGTCAGTGCGCCGATAACGCCTGCAGCAATACCGCCTGCCGTGCAAACGCCGGGGCCGCCGCCGAGCTTGTTGCCCCAAAGGACGATATCTCTCACGATAACATCCAAGAAGCCAGTTGCCTGCATGATGCCGATGAACAGCAAGATACCCGTCATATCGGCAATCACAGGGTTCAAACCGGAATTAATCATCTTTGCAATTGTCATCGGAGCGCTTCCGGCAAGCGGGAAGCCTGCGACAATTGCAGAAATAGCAGCACCGGTGATTGCGGTAATGTAAATCGGCGTCATGCCTGTAATCATGATCACCAACGTCAAGACCATCAAGCACTGGGCTATGATCATTTGAGTTGTCATTATTAATCTCCTCTTGATTTGAGACGCAGACTCTCTAAGAGCTGCGCGTAGAAAAACCTCTACGAGATAATGTTCGCAACATTCTGTAACAGGACGATTGCAGAACCCCGGGAATTTATTGCAGAAAAATTACAAATGATCCGTATTTGTACTAAGAGCCTTTCAATCAGGTTCTGTAATTAGGTACCCCACCGAGGAATAAGCCGCAATCACGCCGCCGTCCAAGCCGCACTGTTCAAGCTTTCTTCGGATTCTTGCAAAAGTAACACGAAGATACTGGACCTCTCCGATGCTCTCGTCCCCCCACACAGCTCGAAGCAGCCGTTCATGGGTCATGACTTCTCCGGGGTGTTTCACAAGCTCTAAGAGCAGCCTGAACTCTCTGTCCGTCAGTTTGACGAGCGCGTCTTTGACATAACATTGACGCGGGCCGGGCAACAGTCTCAGCGCACCGCAAATAAGTTCCTGACTTTGAGGGGCGTGGACAAGTGATCTGGTTTTTCCTCGTCTCAACACGGCTCGAATTCTTTCCATCAGTTCTTCAATGTAGAAAGGCTTCGAGACGAAGTCGTCTGCTCCTTCTCGGAAGCCCTCGATGACCATGGGACGTTCGTCTTTTGCTGACAAAATAATGACCGGCACATCAGATGATTTACGCAGTCTCTTGAGCATCGACATGCCGTCAATTTCAGGCATCATCAAGTCAAGCAAAATTAAATCGGGTTTCTCAACCGACTTGTTGTAAACCTCCAGTGCCTGAGCACCGTCGGAGGCCGTCTGAACGTCAAATCCTTCGAGTTCTAAATTTTGAGCCAAAAGACGGCGGATCTTGCTTTCGTCATCAACGATCAAGATTAAAGGACGATGCATACTTCCCTCCTACAGCGACAAGGAGATTTTAAAGACTGTTCCGCCTTTGGGGTTTTGTTCGGCCCAGATTTTTCCGCCATGGGCAGCCATGATACCGCGGCAAATCGAAAGGCCTAACCCGGTCCCCCCGACTTTCCGTCCCGAACCCATATCGACTTGATAAAAAGAATCAAAAATTTTAGAGAGATGTTTTTCGGACACGCCTATACCGTTATCAGAAAAGCTGATAACCACAGAGTCATCAATTTTTTCCGACCTCACATTACACGTAGGCTTTTCCTTGTCGTTGTAGCGGGCAGCATTCTCCAAAATATTCACAAAGACCTGGGTCATACGATCCTTGTCTGCCAAAACACATTCGGCTTCTGGTTCAACTTTCAGCGAAACCTCCAAGTGAGGAAAATGAAGATGAACGCTCTTCATTGCTTTATTCAAAATTGCTGTAACAGTCTGCACCTTCGGCTTAATCACCAATGATCCTGCCTCAAGTCTGGAAACATCCAGCCAGTCGCAAATCAAGTTTTGCAGACGCTCGCTTTCCTCCAGCATCTCTGTCAGAAGCTGCTGAGAGTCCGAAAGTTTTCCGGATCTAATTTGGCGCTGCAGCGTTTCACTTTGAAGTCTTAGCGTAGTGACCGGAGTCTTTAGTTCATGCGCGACAACAGAGATCAAATTGCGCTTCATTCTTTCCATGGAAACTTCTTCCGAAATATCTCGAAGTAGCAAACCCATTCTCGGGCCAACATAGCCATGAAATTCCGGCACTAAAAAACCGGAAGCTTCAATGAAAAAATCAGAATCTACTTTACTAACATATCGAGTGGGGCCCGCAAAGAAATCCTGTGGATTATTCGGACTGTCTGCCAAATAAACCTTTCTAAAGTGCTCCTCTATATAGTTCTCGACTTTGGCGATACCGTCTCCGGGCGCAATAGAAAGAATCTCTCTTGCTGTCTTGTTGGAATACAGCAAACTGCCGGTTTTTCCGATCAGTACCACCCCTTCCGTCATAGACTCCAGTAGGGCATTGAAGCGGGATTGAGAAGCTTTCACTGAAGAAAACATCTCTTTGTTCTCTAACACAATGGCAATCGAATTTGCCAAACGCTGAAGCGAGGTATTGACTCGATTTTCTTGAGTGTAGTCAGGCCGCTCGAAGCTTAAATAGCCTAAAACTCCCGTGCTGAGTTTAACCGGCAAACTGGCTAGATCCTGACGACCCCTTTCCGGTTCATCGACGAAATCCAATTGGTTAAGTCCGAGGATTAGACGGAAGCTCTCGACGGTCCGCTTTATCACAACATGCGGCTCATCCTGAAGCGGCGCCAAGAGAAACTGGAGGGCCCTGAGCTCTTGATTTCTCTGATTGAGTGTTCGGGTCCGCAGGTTGACCTGATGTGTCAAATCTAAGTTCGATTCTTCTAATTTCTTCTGTGTCGATTGAACCTGCCGAACCAGCTTTTCAAACTGGACCGAAAGCAACTTCAATTCGATCGGCGCATTTGCAAGAAAAGATCGGTCCGGTTTCTTAATGGAACCGTCCTTCTTGAAGGCGTTGATTTGGTCGATTAAGGTTTGGACATAATTTGTAAGACGAAATCCCAAGAAGGTTCCGACAATTAGAGCAAGCAGTGCACCGCAAACAAGAAAGACGCCTGAAGTCAGCAGTGAGGAAAGGAGCTGCTTGTCTCGAAATGTCACGCGCTGAGAAAACACCGCACGCCAATCCGTATCCGGAATCTCGGCAATTGAAAGAACCGCTGAGTCATTACGTTTTTGATTTGTCCGCCACAAAGGTGTAGGCGCCCCAAGCATTTGCTCAGAAATTTTCACAAATTCCGACGATAAGTTTTGCGGTCTTACATTGCCGCTGTCGTTCAAAGAAGTAAAGAAAATTTCCTTTTGTTTTGAATCAAATATTTGTAAAGAATAAGGTTCAGCGCCAACGGATCGTTCGAAGATGGCAGCGATATCTTCCTTCGGCTCACAGCCAATCAAAAGATACGAACGGTCGTAAGAATCAGCTTCCGGGATACGCGAACCAAAACAAATTTCATTTTGAAACGATCGAACGTTAACTTCGCTGCCGGCAAAGGCGGACATTAATTCAGCCGTTGAGACAGAGCTTTCACCATGATGAAAGTCCACGCTCCCAGTGTCTGAGATAAGCTTAAGCGAAGTGAGGTACGGCATTTTCTCAGCTAGCTTATTGAGGCGTGAAACCGGAATAACTTTAGAACCAATGGACTCTGAAATCATGTCAGATGCCGTGTTCAAAAAAGTTTCAATACTCACAAACCGTGCACTAATGCTTCTTGCAAATTGCTGCGTCCTCATTATCTGCTGGTCATCGATGACCGCCGCAGTGTGAGTTAATTGAGAGAAATGCATGAAGGCAAGCATAAATAGCGGCATCAAGGCCGTCCAGGCCAAAGCACGCGTCAGATAACCTCGAAAGTCTTTAGGAACGACCTGCTCTTCGACCTCAACTTTTACCACCGGCGGAAGAGGAACGACAAAATTTGAAGTGTTTGAAGCCATGTTCTCTCTGGGGCAGAATCGAAAGATTCTGCGGTTGTTTGTTTTGACTTATTTGTTTGCTGCTATTTTAGTTGGTGAGCAAAAATTTACCGGAACTCAAAATACGGAACTCACTTAAGAAAGCCAACTAAGACCGTTGTTGTCACGCAATGTTGCTGAAGTCCATTTTTTCTTCCGACAGTTACACCATGTCCGTACAATTCGGAAAAAATTCGGGTAATCTAACTAGGACTTAGGAGGCGCTTATGCTCAGACGATCAATTCTTATCTCAGGTATTTCCGGGCTCGCCGCTTTTTCCGGGTTGGCTTTGGCCCAATCTATGTCCTCCACTTCCGCCGAAAAAGCTCTGCCCTACAGCAAAAGGCCTGAAGTTAAAAAATTCATTCAAGACGTCTGCAGTCGCCGCGGACTCAACCAGGATTGGGTCGCTGCCGTTCTTGATCAGGCCACTTATCAGCCCAAAATTGAGCGTCTGATGACACCGAAGCGTACCAAGCCCGGTACAAAAGACACCCGCAAAGATTGGGAAAAGTACAGAAATATCTTTCTCGGAGCTCACCGCTTGAATTTAGGTGTTCAGTTCTGGAAAGACAATGAGACTTCCTTGGAGCGTGCCCGTGAGATTTATCATGTTGACCCTGCCGTTATTATCGGCATCATCGGCGTGGAAACACGTTATGGAGAAAATACGGGCAATTGGAAGGTTCTCGATTCTTTGGTCACCTTGAGTTTTGACTACAAACGCAGAGCCGACTTCTTTAAGAAAGAGCTGGAAGAATTTTTAGTCATCCTTTACAAAAATGACCTTAAGCCTTTTGATGTACAAGGTTCTTATGCTGGTGCCGTCGGTTTGCCGCAGTTCATGCCAAGCTCTATCAAACGATTCGGCGTGGATTTTGACGGTGACGGAAAAATCGACATCAATCATTCCACCGCTGACACGATCGGCTCTATTGCCAACTATCTGAGCAAACACGGATGGGTAGAAGGGCTGCCCATGTTAATTGAGGCGGATATTTCACCGGCTCAAGCGGCTAAGTTCGGGGGCGGCACCAATCCCCGCTTTACTTGGAATCAATTGATAAGCAACGGTGTGAAGCCGCTGGACAATGACGAACATTTTGCAGGAAATATGCCGGTCTTCATTGTTGACTATCCGTTTTATCTTCCGGGATCCTTGGACTTTGAAAAACTTTATAGAGTCGGTACAAAAAATTTCACAGCAGTTCTTCGCTACAACAGCAGCTATTTCTACGCCGGTGCTGTGGCTGAGCTAGGCTCTGCAATTGCCGAGATGATGGGCAAGAGAGGTTTGATCGATGGTGAGAAGCTTCTTCCGCCGCATCTTAAGCCGCAGTCGAGCGGAATCGCTAAGAACCTTAAAGGAATCAAGGAAACCGTAACACCGATTTCTTCCGGTAATAATCTTTAGTTTCTTTCCTTACCTCTCCGAACTAGAATATTCCGTACAGGAGTCTTAGAGAACTCTCGGAATGTTAGAAGACAAGGAGAAAAAGATGGCAATTGGAAGTGCAGTACAGCGCGGCAATAGCGTTAACGTTTATAACGAGCGCGGCGTTATGCTCTTCAGCAAAGTTGGCGAACTTATCGGATACACCGGAACTACCGTAACCATCCGCAGAGGAAATCAAGCAATTACTTATAGCGATAAAGGAATACAAAAATTCTGCAAAGTGTGTTCCTGACATCTCTAGAAGAGGCTAGTTAGAAAACCCGAAACTAGCCTTTCCTGCTTCAAAGACTTGTCTTAGCGACCAAAAACCTTTCCGGAAAATTTTCCCGCGCCGTTTACGCCGCCTTCAAAGGATTGTCCGCTTTCAATCGGTCCGCTCCCTTTCGGAGTCCCCGTATAAATTAGATCCCCCGCTGTCAGTCGCCAATACTTAGAAACCTCGGAAACAAGTTCAGGGATGCTGTACATCATCTGACTTGTGTTGCCTCGTTGTCGTTCCTGATTATCGACATAGAGCCAGAGCGTTGCCGCATCCATATCCGGCATTCGGTGCTTTTCTCTGATCTCGGTAATTAATGCTGAGTTGTCAAAGCACTTTGCCTTTTCCCAAGGTTGGCGGTTCTCTCTAGCGATTGTTTGAAAATTGCGGCGCGTGAACTCGACGCCTGCAGCGTAACCGAAAATATATTCTTCCGCTTCTTCAGGCGTAATGAAACCAGTTTCAGGTGCTGTTTTGCCGATCGCAACGACGAGTTCCACCTCAAGACAAAAAGAATTCGTTTCTCGAGGATAAGGAATCTCTACGCTTTTTCCTTCCTTGCAAACAACAAGGCCGTCAAAAGGCTTTGTGAAAAACACCGGTTCAGCCCTTTCAACGCGCCCCATTTCTGCTAGATGATCCGCGTAGTTGCCGGCAATAGCGTAAACACGATGTACAGGAAAATATCGGTCCTTCTCGCCCCAAACGGGAACCGCCGGAACACAAGCTTGAGCAAATACAAACGGCATTCAACTTCCTTAGAAAAAATTTACGGTTACGCTGAAGATGAACTTCAATGCACATCCTAACTACCTTAGGAGAGCGGCTACATAGAGGGGAAAATCGTACCTCTTTCGCATCCTTGCGCCCAAAACAGATTTCGTTTGTTTCGGAGTGTCCTCAACAGCAAACTTAGTTTGGTTCCTTTCAATGCTGACGTCAAGCCGAGGAAAAGAAATTAGGTCAACTAAAAGAGGGTTTCGGCCATTTCACAGAGTTAAGAATTTTTCAAGAGATGTAAGTTACGTCCCGAACGGCAGAAGCACGTTTGTAACTCTCCAAAAGAAAAAACCTTCTCTAGACAGGGTTATAAGAACCTTATCGTCGGGCCTGTTCTTCCCGCTCAAAGTAACATAAAAGCGATTGACACTGTCTCCATACTTCTTTTCAACGTCCACTCCTAACATACCCTTATCTGCGACTTTTGCTTGAAGATGAACGTTTTTAAAACCGTCATTGGGATTCAAAGAAGAATTCCGAGTTAATTTATTTTTTCCGCTGATTAAGGCTGCGATTCCTTCTTCCGTAACCAGATCTCGAACTAAGCGGTCAACAAGCTGAAAAGAATAGAGATCGATTTGGTTCTTTGTCGTTACCGGCTGAGATTGAAACTCCCGAAGTTTTAGATCAATCTGATTATTAATCTGCCGTTGTATATTTAAGCGAACCTTCGGAAAATCGATAAATTTACTCATCCTTGCGGTATCTCCGGACTCGATAGCGTTTTTGATTTGATCCGCAGCGTAATACGGACTCCAATACCAATATCCGATAAAACTAGCTGCGGTAAATATAAGCAAACTAATTGCAACGAATCGAATCGATGAACCTTCTGAACGTAACTGCATTGACAACACCTGAGACGAGCTTTACAGACCAAATAAAAATACTATATTAGGTATAAACCCTACTCTCCTAATCACCTCAAAATAGGATTGCTAAAAAGTATTTTTCACAAGATTGACTTGTATTTTCACCGCACTCAAAAAAATATTAATCCGAAAAGATGAAAAAATTTTTTCTTATATTTTTAATAAGTTAATCGCATTCTCCGAAGCTTATCCCCGGTCTTTAGGTGAAACTACGTAGGAAATTCTATCTATTTTCATCTAAAACATTTACAATTCGACACAGATTAACAACCTCATATGAAAAGGAGATAACTCAATGATTTTTAAAACATTGCTGACTTCTGCCGCCGTTTCTTTGGCCGTTGCTTCCCACGCTCAGACCGCTGTTCAGGACGGTACGTTTGAAGGCACAGCCAACGGCAAAAACGGTCCCGTAACCGTTGCCGTAACCATCAAAGCAGGAAAGATCACAAATGTTAAAGTCGTAAAATCCGGCGAATCCGCAATGATCGGAGATGCTGCAGTTGCTCGCATTCCGTCCGAAATCGTTGCCCGCCAGTCCCTGCGGGTAAATAACGTCGCCGGTGCCACTTTGTCTTCCATGGCAATTCAAGCTGCTGCGACAAACGCGGTTAAGGCCGCGGGCGGTACTCCGAACGAATTCTACAAGGCGCCGATTAAGAAGTCGGCTTCCAACATTGATATTAGCTACAAGACAGCCGTTGTCGTTGTCGGTTCCGGCGCCAGCGGAATGGCTGCAGCGGTTCGGTCTCAGTTGAACGGAAATCCCACCATTCTGATTGAAAAAATGCCGTACCTCGGGGGCGACACGATTCTGAATGCCGGAACCTTGATTGCGACTGGTTCTCGCTATCAACGCGATGTCATGAAAGAAACCAAGGACTCTCCGGAACTCGCATATAAAGACATCATGCATGTCGGCAAGAATCGAAATGACCCGGTTTTAGTCAAAATGGTCACTGAAAAAGCAGGTTCAGTCGTCGACTGGCTGATTGACGACCTCAAGATTCCTTACGGTCCTGCGGCAACCCAATACCCTGACCACTCTGCCTCACGCCAACTTGGTGTAACAGGTCGCTCTCCTAATTTCATCAGAACAATGGCCCGTATCTTTACGGACCACGGCGGCAAAATTTTGATGGAAACTCGCGCCACCTCTTTAATTTACAAGGGAGGCCGCGTTAACGGAGTTCAGGCTGTCAACGCCGATGGGGACAAGATCACGATCAACGCTAAAGAAACCATTCTAGCCTCCGGCGGTTTTGGCGCCAAGACAGAAATGCTCCCGAAGACTTTGAAAGGCTACCTTTTCTACGGTTTAGACAGTGATGCCGGTCAAGGTTACGAAATGGCCAGAAAACTCGGCGCGCAAAACATAAATATGGATCTTGTAAAAGTCTATCCGCAGGGTGTTGAGACCGTTCCGAACCACGGCCTTGCAGCGACTGCCAGTTCCACGGCTACGGTCAATGATACCGGTGCAATCTATGTCAACAGTCAGGGTAAACGTATCATCAATGAGCGCGCCTCTTTAGGAGAACTCACAGATATCACCGTAGCTCAGCCCGACAAGATTATGTACTTAGTCATGGATAAAACAGGCTATGACCGTTATCTGGCTAAGAGCATTGAAGACAAACTGGTTCCGGACGAAACTGTTCTTCGTAAATGGCTTGCCATTAAGAACAACGGGAAACCGGTGATGGTTGAATCGGATAATCTGGCTGAAGCGGCTAAAGTCATGGGTATCAATCCTGAAGGACTTGAAGCTACTGTCAAACAGTGGAACGAAATGGCAAGCGCCGGCAAAGACACTCAGTTCAATCGTAAAGATCCGAAAGAGCTCATTAAAGCTCCGTATTACATTGTTGAACAGAAGCCTCGTTTTGCCACAACACTGGGCGGCTTGAAAGCCAATGCAAATATGCAGATTTTAGGGAAAGGCGGTAAGCCCATCCCCGGTCTCTTCGGAGCTGGCTGCGTAGTTGGTGGTGCTAACGGCGCCGACTCTATGACCGCTATGATGAACTCCTGGGCCATCATCTCCGGTGTGGATGCCGCAGACGGTGCAACTGCCGCCATCAAAAAATCCCGCAAGTAATCTCCTCTAATACTTAGCAAGTACTAAAACGGGCCCAAAATTGGGCCCGTTTCTTGTGGTTTTGAGGTGAGTTAGAGAATTAGATTCCGTTAAGTTTCAACACACATCCTTTGAAAATTCCAAATGCGGTTTCAAGTCCTTTTTCGTCAAAATCAAATTCTCTCTGGTGGTGAGCTGCTGTTCTGTCGGCTCCTACAACGAAGAACTCACTCTTTCCTCCGGCAGCTTTTACACGTGTTGCAAGCATCGTAAAGTCCTCGGAACAACCTAATTTTTTATGCTGGACAACTCGTTCGCAACTCGGCAGACTTCCTGCAACTTCCGTCACTAAAGAAGCAAGCTCAGGATCGTTATTGAGTTCACCGGCCTCTCCGACTTTTTCAACTTCATAGTCCACGTCATAAGCCAAAGCGGTGCCTTTAACAATGCGATTGGCCTGATCGACCATGAAATCATTGATTTCCGCTGTTTCTCCGCGTACTTCTAATTGAACCTGAGCATGTACCGGAATAACGTTTCTTCCTTCACCGGCCTGCATCATTCCTACGTTAATGCATCCTAGACCTTTTCCATGGCGTGCCATTCCAAGAAGCTCGGATACACAAGTACAGGCACAAGCCAAAGCATTCCTACCAAGATGCGGACTCATTGTCGGATGAGCGGGCCGACCTTTAAAGCGAACATCTAACTTAGTTGTGCACAATACGCCCTCGGGGTACACACAAACCTCTCCGGTGGGACACATCATTGCCAAATGCGCACCTAACAAATAATTGACGTCATCTAAGAGGCCGGAAGCCGCTTGAGCCGCTCCTCCTCTCACACCTTCTTCGGCCGGCTGGAAAATCAATTTAATTCTTCCGCACAACTGATCTTTGTGATCGACAATCCACTGCGCCATGGTCAATCCGACTGCCGTGTGCCCATCATGGCCGCACGAATGCATAACTCCTGCATGACGGGATCTGAAATTCTCTTTATTGGGAAGATGATCCTTTAAGTCCGTTTCTTCGACACCGACACAGTCGATATCAAAACGCAAAGCTGTGACGGGGCCCGGTCTGCCTGTGTCTAATTCCGCAATGGTGCCCGTATATCCGTGCATTCTTTCAATGAGCGTCGGGTCGACACCTTCTTCCAGTGCCCTCTTTTTGCTTTTTTCCACAAAATCTTCCGGCCTGCCCATGACAGCATCGAGACCGATCTGCTCAACGCCGACAAACGTCTTCCAGCCAAGCGGTTCGATTGTCTCCAAAATTTTTGCTGTAGTACAAAATTCACCCCAACCGAGTTCGGGTATCTGATGCAGTTCTCGTCTCAGTTTGACTGCGTTTTTGATGTAATCCATGTTGTTCTCCTTAAACCATCGCTAATGCGACAAAGATGACGGCAATGATCATCGGAATTGCCAGACGTTTTGTAAGTTCAATTGGATTGCTGACCCCGGCCAGACCGCAAATCACGATAGCGACACCGGATATCGGACTCATAGTTCTTCCAAGAGCTCCGGCCAAAGCGGCCATTGTTCCTAAAGTCGGAACGGTCATGCCGAAACTCGGTGCATGGGGTGTAACGGCTTCATTGAATGCAAATGCTGCTGCGTCTCCGGAACCGGTAATAACACCCATCACAAAAGGCCCAAGTGAGCCGCCCCAACGAGCGATCTCATTCGAGCCTCGAAGAACTTCAATGAAGACTGCGATAAGGCCCGACGCTTTCAAACCGGCAGCAAAGACACCGGCAGCAATAATGATACCGAGAACTTCACCATAGCCGTTGCCCATGCCCGCAAAAAAGCGTTTAGAGAAAGACTGAGGATCAGCTAAAGTAACCGCCAACGTGTAAATAGCTCCCACAAGCATGGCTTGAGCTACACCCATTTTTATGGCGGGAAGCCATAAATTCCCTGTAACCAAAATCAGAACTGGAACCAGCGGAGCTAAGGCCTTCAAAACATTCACACGCTGAACCTCACTTTCCTCATTTAATTCAGTTTCGGAAACCGAGCCCGGCTTATAGTCGCCCAATAAGATGCACATAATCGTCACACCTATCATCGAGATAGCGCCGCATACCAACGTGTAATTCATGTGTACGCCGATTGTTTGGATAACATCCAGATTCGCCATCTTTGCTACATAGGCATTGTGAGAAAGACCGGGAGAAAGCATGGATCCGAACGTCCCTCCGAGGATAGCGGCGGCAGTTCCGGGACGGCTGACGCCGGCTCTGCGTAATAAGGGAATCATTGTCGGACCCACGGCCGCCGCGCACCCGGCCGCTGAAGGAATCGCGATGCAGATGAAATAGGTAATTGCCGTAGCAGCAGGTATCAGCAGCAAACCAAGCTTACTTAACGGGGCCGACAGAAGCTTCACTAAATGAACATCGCATTTGGTCATTTGAACGACAAAAGCAAAGCCCATCGCAGAGCAAATTGCCATGATCAACCCGCTGTTTGTCATAGATTTTGCAAATGCATTCAGACCTTGCATCGGATCTAAAGACAAACAGGTCATAAGAAAGCCGGAGGCTAACAGAACCAAGCGTGTCTCATAGCGTTTGATAAGAGCTGCCACTGTCAAAATGACGATAACAATGGCTGCCCAGACAGTCCAAGTCATAATCTTCTCCTATGGGTTATCGTTATGTCACCATTGTGAAGATTGGATTGCGTTACGGTAAGATATCAAAGAGTGACAACGTTTTGATCTAAACGGAACATCATGCGTAACCTTGACACAATTGAAACCCTTGAAACCTTCGTTGTTCTCGCAAGACTTAACAGTGTCGGAAAAACCGCTGAGCAGCTTCATATTTCAAAAGCTTCCGTCTCACGCCGCATTTCTTCACTTGAAACATCCATTGGAAAGCTCTTTATCCGAAACCAAAACGGCAGCGAGTTAACACCTTTAGGCTGCCTTTTCTTAGAAAAGATTCAACCTCTCCTAGAGCGATTTCACAAACTTTCAGCCCCTGTCTCTCGACCCGAAGGGAGCATCAGCGGATCAATCCGAATTTCAGCGCCCAACGCTATCGGCAATGGTTTGCTCATTCCATGGATCACTGCATTCCAAAGAAGAAATCCCGAACTTTTTGTTAACCTAACGCTGACTCTTGGTCCAATGCACATCATTCCTCCGGAGTGTGATATCAGAATCAATCACGGGCTTTATCCATGTTCCAATGCCGTCATCAGAAAACTCGGTGAAATGCGCCGCATGATGGTTGCATCGGCGGGCTATTTGGCAAAACATGGAGTACCGAAAACTCCGGAGGATTTAGAATTTCATGAACTTTTAGGCGGCAATGATTTAGTCAACGGAGCGCCCTTAGTTCTCCTGAAAGACAATGAGCGCGTCATCGTTCCGATCCACTCCAAACTCAGACTAAAAGATCATACAGCGGCAAGGACAGCCGCATTATTTGACGCCGGAATAAGTGTTCATGCATTCAGGTATGACACCATGGAATTAGTCCGACGCAAATTACTCATACACGTTCTGCCCAACTGGGAGCCTGAGCCGTCTCCTGTTAGCTTGCTTCTTCCCATCGGCCGAAAACCATCCTCAGCTGTGGAAGCCTTGTGTGACTTCATTGCTGAAAAATGGCGTTCAAACCCTGAACTCGTCTTCGATCATGGTCTCTAATAATTCTGAACATAGGGCAACACTGCGTCAATGGCAGCTCTTTATACTTACCGTTGAAAAAGGAAGCATTCTTGCGGCTTCTGCCGCTGCCAACACCGACGCTGCCGTTGTCAGCCGAGAAATTACAAAACTTGAACATCTGCTACAGGAACCATTACTGGAAAGATCCCGCTCCGGTGTTCGTCCGACATGGCTAGGCGCTCAAAAATACAAAGAAGCCATAAAAATTCTTCATGACATCAATACTGTTTTCTCTGAAACTGAAAATACTTCAATCAGATCTTCGACTATCCGTCTTGCCGTTCCCGGGGCATTGACAGGGCTTATCGCTAAGCCTCTCGCAGAGTTTGAAAAACTCCAAGCTTCTAATCACACACGCATCGAAATCAACAGTTACCAAAACATCAACGATATTCAGCCTGAAAATTTTGATCTCATAGTTTGCCTCCAAACATTGCCAAATGTCAGGATGATTGCATACGATATCGCAAGCATTTCATATGGAATTTTTGCCTCTCCTGACTTCATTGCGCAAAACAAAAGGATCTCTGATCCGGCTCAGTTAGAAAAACTTCCGCTAATCCACTCAAAAAGCGAAAAAGTCCTCTTGCAGGGCCCTTTCCAAAGCATAACCATTACCGTAGAGCCTCAAATAAGAATTAATTCTAATGAAGCTATGATCAGTGCCGCGGTTGAAGGTTTGGGTATTGCCCTCCGCATACCGCTTTGGGCCGCCGAGCCCTTAGCAAAAAACGGTAAGTTGCGTCACTTACTTCCAAATTGGCATATTCCGAACGCACCCGTTTGGCTTCTAAAGCATCCCGGCCGAAAAATTTCCGCTCTGGAGAAACTTATACAGTTTTTAAGGAAGACTGGAACTTTCCATCCGACGCTAACAAAAACGGACTAACCGAAGAAATAGGTCCCTCCCTTTCAGCATTTCCTCAACTCTCAAAAAAAATCTGAATCAAATTCAATCATCCCAAGCTGAACTTGATTTAACTTTTATGATTGAACAAGACTGAACACCTTGATAATTCGAAAGAGTTTTCATTTTCTTTCAAGGGGGGCTGTTCGACACAAAACGTCACAACTAACACATTTTATGACGGCATTGTTCGGACAATGAGTGTAGATTACCGCGTTGAAGACATCCGTTTGGGTCTTCACAGTCTTTCATTTGAAGGGGATGAAAGATTTTGGTGTTGCATGAGATGAGGTTGTAGCCGCCGTGTTTTCCTCCTATGTCACGGCAGAGCTCCTTCATTTAAAACTCATTTGCTTATCCGGCGCCTGCGCGGCGTCGGATTTTTTTCTTTTTTGCCTTAGTAAAAAACGGTGGGCTGTTAATCCTACCCACCGCTTTCTATACTTCTAAATAAGAAATTATTGCGGACCTGCCGCGTCTAGTTTTGCAGGCTAGCCGTCAGCCGATTTCTGCATCGGCTGCGCCGTTGTTGGTTTAATGGGTTGTTTTTTGAGTTTTTCCGCCTCTTCGATTTCTCGAATCGCTTGCTGCTCCTCGATTAAGGCTTGGTCAATCCATCCGCCCCCTAACGCCTGATATACCTGCGCAACCGAATTCAAAGCCCGAGACTTCACTTCAGCTAGAGAGATTTGCTGCGGCAGTAAAGATTGTTCTGCCTGCAGGACAGTAAAATATCCCGTGTAACCGCCTTGATACTGAGCGTTAGCAAGGCGCGAGTAGTCTTCCAAGCTCATGACGAGGCTGCGTTTGCTGCGCAGCTCTTCAATCACGTTTTGGCGCCGACTGAGTGCATTATCCACGTCTGCAAATGCAGTAGATACGGCAAGCTGATAAGCGGCCAAAAGCGCTTTTTGCTGCGCCTCGGCACTGCGGACTCCGGCGGTTACAGCGCCCCAATGGAAAATTGGACCGCTGATATTGCCGGCGTACTGCCAAACTTTGGACGGACCTTTAAACAGTTCTTTCAGCTGATCGCTGGAAAAGCCGAGACCTCCGGAAAGTGAGATAGACGGGAAGTACAACGCCTTAGCGGCTCCGATATCGGCATTAGCTGCTCTAAGCTGCTCTTCGGCCTGGATCACGTCAGGGCGTTCCTCCAGCAGCTGACTGGGAATTCCCGCCACGACTGCCGGAACGTTCAGTTCATCTAGCGTCTTGAATTTCGGAAAATCGTCAACCGGCACTCCGGTAAGAACGGACAGCGAATTCTTTAATTCCGTATTGTTCTGCCGAATCTGCGGAATCTGCACCATCGCGCTTTCCCACTGCGACCAAGCCTGAGCAACTTCCATCTCGGAAACGTTGCCATGCTTAAATCGCAGGAGGAAGAGCTGATAAGTCTTGTGATAGCTTTCCGCTGTCTCTACGGCGATCTTGTATTGCTCTTCCGTCGTAAGAATAGAAAGATAAGTACTGATCACAGAGCCGATCACCGATGAAATTGCCGCGCGATGCGCCGCTTCCGTGGCTCTCAGAGTTGCCCGAGCAGATTCAGTTTGCCTCCGAATCTTGCCCCACAAGTCGATTTCCCAAGAGGCCGAGGCAAGAGTTTCATAACTTTTGATCGGCTTATCTCCCATTGCCGCCCCGGTCGGAGTATTCAAGCTTGCTTTTGACTTTCCGAGATCGCCCGAGTAGTTAAGCTGCGGAAAAAGATTGGATCGAGCCACGGTAAGCTGAGCCGCAGCCCTCTCGACGTTTGCCATAGTCTGCTGCAATGTTCGATTGTTGGCAATGGCTTTGGAGACGAAGAAGTCCAAATTAGGATCGTTGTATTCTGTCCACCACCTTGCTTTCAAGAGGCCGAGACCCGCTTCCTCGCCCTGGATGTGACGGTAATCCTTCGGCACCGGAACATAAGGGCGATCATAGTCAGGACCGACTGCGCAGCCGGTCAGCACTGCGGCGCTGACCGCCGCGGCTAAAAATGTGCGCCGATTTATCATTTGCCCTCTCCTTTATTGTTCTTGGCATCGGCTGCCTTCTGGGAGACTTCGTTTGCAAATAGAACTTCCTTCGTGATTTCTGTCTTATCCTCTTTGACGCTCTTCTCTCTTTCGAGGTCAGTCAGCTTGTCTGCGGATTCAACATTCGCCTTCTGCTCCTGCGATGTCAGATCTCCGATTCCGATATCCTGATTTTCGACCCCTTCAGGATTAAAGCCCGGAGAGTTGATCACCGTTAACTCTCCTGAAGGAGAAACCTTCACGGTTGCATTCGGATCATAAACGGTGCCAGGGCCGCGCAGAATGGCAGTACGAAGCTTGTCTGTAATCGGAATATTTCTAGAGGAAAGCTTAGCGGCCAGTTTCAAAGCGCTCTTCGCTCCGGAGCGTTCGGCCCAGCCTTCAAACCAGACATAGAAAATTGGAACAAACAGCAGAGCCAGCGTCGACACACCGATCATACCGCCCACAATACCGGTTCCCAGAGAGTGACGGGAAGCAGCGCCGGCGCCTGTTGCGACGGCCAACGGGATAGTACCGCCGATAAACGCCAAGGACGTCATAATAATCGGACGGAAACGCAGCTCTCCGGCATCAATAGCCGCGCGCACCAAGTCCATGCCTTTATGTCTCAGTTCAACCGCAAATTCCACAATCAAAATTGCGTTCTTCGCCGCCAAGCCGATCATCACCAGCATACCAATCTGGAAGTAAACGTCGTTTTCAAGACCGCGAGCCCATGTCGCCAGCAGCGCACCGATGACGCCGAACGGCACCGCCAAGATGACTGAACCCGGAAGCGCCCAGCTTTCATACTGGGCAGCCAGCACCAGGAATACCAGCAGCAAACCGAAACCAAACACAATTGCGGAAGAAGATCCGGAACTTTGCTGTTCGTAGCTGATTCCGGTCCAGCCGTAGGTGTAGCCCGGAGGAAGAACTTCGGCCGCCACTTCTTCCAAGGCCTTCATACCTTGGCCGGAAGAGTAACCAGGCGCGGCGTTACCGATCACCTGAGCGGCCGGGAAACCGTTGTAGTGCGGTAAGGAGGTTGCGCCGTTCGTGTACTCCGTCGTAATAACGGCACTCAGCGGAATCATTTCCCCGTTACTGTTGCGAACGTAAAGTTTGTCAATGTCTTCCGGTTTTGCACGATACTTCGGTTCGGACTGCATAATCACGAACCAAACGCGTGAGAACTGACTAAACTGACTGGAAATTGCTGAGCCAAACTGGCTTTGAAGCGTGTTAAAGACGTCTGCAGTACTCAAACCTAACAATTGGGCCTTATCACGATCAAAGTTAATTTTGAGCTGTTGGTTGTTGGCGTTGTAAGTACTGGTCAAACCGGTAAGTTCCGGACGCTGACGAGCTTTTTGCAAAAAATTGTTCAGCACATCACCTAACTGCTGAGGCGTCCCGCTACCGGTATCCTGAATCCAAAATTCAAAACCACCTGTCGTACCTAATCCCGGAATCGCCGGCGGGTTGATCGGAACGACCAACGCCTGCATCTGTGAGGCCATGCCGCGATACTGCATCTGCTGCATGATCGCATCGGCACTCATTTCTTTAGCTGTTTGAGAATTCTTATAGCGCTCATCAAACGGAGCCAAAGTCATGAAGAACGTACCGGCATTGGTTTTCACTCCTCCGTCGAGCAGAGAAAAACCACCGATGGAGTTCTTGGTTTCAATCCCTTTAACCGGATCCAAAGCTTTTTCAATCGCATCCATGGCTTCTGTTGAGCGCTGCAAGCTGGCAGAGGAAGGAAGCATAATGGCTGCCAGAACGTAGCCTTGGTCTTCACTTGGCACAAAACCGGTCGGGAGCACTCGGAACATCTGAAAAATAGCAACGCCCATTCCCGCGAACAAAATAATGACAAGCAAAGTTCTGCGGAACAAAGCTCTCGTCCATTCCCCGTACTTCACCGTCAAGCGTCCGAACAATTGGTTGAAACGGAAGAAGAAGCCGTGAGTCTTCGGCTCTTCATGGGAGAGCCAAGCAGCACAAAGGGCCGGCGTCAGCGTCAAAGCGACGAAGCCGGAAATCGAAACGGAGATCGCAATCGTGATAGCAAACTGCTTATAGAGCATACCGGTGGTACCGCCCATAAAGGCTGCCGGAACGAACACACTGGCCAAGACCAAAACCGTCGCGATAATCGGACCGGAGACTTCCGACATAGCCAGAATGGTTGCATCGATCGGATTCATGGCTTTTTCGGACATATTGCGTTCGACGTTTTCCACCACCACGATGGCATCGTCCACCACCAAACCAATCGCCAACACCAAACCAAACAGCGTCAGCAGGTTGATCGTGAACCCAAGCGCCAGCATTCCCACGAAAGTACCAGTCAAAGCGACCACAATGGCCGTGCACGCAATTGCTGTGGATTTAAAGCTTTGCAAGAAGATGTAGATCACGCCGATAACAAGAAGCACTGCTTCAAACAGCGTCTTAATTACTTCATCGATAGAAATTCGAACAAACTCTGTCGTGTCGATAGCGACCTTGTAATCTAAGCCTTCTGGGAAGTTTGCTTTGAGTTGCTCTAATGTCTTTCGAACATTTTTCGCCACATCCAGCGCGTTGGCGCCGGCCTGTTGGTAAACCGCAATGTAACTCGTCGGTAAGCCGTTCATATTGGAAGAAACATCATAGCTCTGAGACCCCAAATCGACACTCGCTACGTCCTTTAGACGAACAATGGCGCTTTGATCTTGGTTCGAGCGGATGATGATATCTTCATATCCTTTCGGATCAACCGAGGGGGACGGAGCAATGACCGGGAAAGTCTGGATAGTTCCGGGGAGCGCAGGAGCCGCACCGATATTACCGGCTGCGAATCGTTTGTTCTGGTTTGCAACGGCGGAGTTGATATCAGAGGTGGTAATGCCCAAAGATGCCATGCGATCCGGATTAAGCCAAATACGCATGGCCTGATTGGCGTTGCCCATCACAGCAGACTGACCGGCGCCCTTAACACGCTTAATGGCATCTACAACATAAACATTGGCGTAATTATTAATGTAATCGCGGCTATAACGGTCGCCTTTGCCGTAAATACCGATCAACATCAGAATTGAAGAAGACCGCTTTTCAATTTGAAGGCCGTTTTGGATTACTTCGCTCGGCAGGTACGGCTGTGCGATATTGACACGATTCTGTACCTGCACCTGGGCAATATCCGGATCCGTTCCGATATCAAAGAAAACGGTCAGCATCATAGTGCCAGTAGATGACGAGGAACTCGTCATGTATATCATGTTGTCAACACCGTTAACCTGCGTTTCAATCGGGGCCGCTACGGTTTCGGCCACGGTCTTCGCATCGGCTCCCGGATAACTGGCTGTAACCATAATCTGCACCGGTGCCATGTTCGGATATTGCTCAATCGGCAGTTGGAACATGGAAATCAGGCCGGAAATCACAATCACCAGCGATACGACGATGGCGAAAATCGGTCGCTTAATAAAGAAGTTCGAAAACATACCGCCCCCTTTACTTCTTAGCCTTGTCGTCAGCAGCAGGTTTCTGGTCCACTTCTTTGACAATCTTTACCGGAGCTTCGCTAGCCAAAAGCATCATACCCTCGGTCACAACCTTGTCCCCTTCTTCCAGACCGTTTTTAATCAGCCAGTCGTTTCCGATCCAGCTGCCGACTTCAACAGGACGAAATTGAGCTTTGTTGTCCTTGGTAACAACCCAGACAAAATGCCCTTTGCTCCCTTCCTGCACGGCGATCTGAGGCACGACGATCGCGTTAACATAGGTCGCCCCCTTCACGATGGCACGCACATACTGCTGAGGCCTTAATTGATTATTCGGATTTTCGAAAGAAGCACGGAGTTCAAACGTACCTGTACTCGGGTTGAAATTCGGTGACGAGAAAGTCACGCGGCCGGTAATCGGATAAATTTCTCCGCCGGCCAGTTCGAGCTGAACTTCGTAGTCATGGTTTTCAGGACGGCGGAGGATACCCTCTTTGACTTCCTGATTAATCTTCGCTTCTTCGTTTTCCGACATGGAAAATGTTACCCACATCGGAGACATGGTGTAAACAGTCGCCAAATGTGCGTTGCTCATGTTGATGTAGGTACCATCCGTCTGGAGTGCAGAGCTGGCGTAACCCGTCACAGGAGAAGTGATCGTGCAGTAAGAAAGATTAAGTTTTGCGTTTTCCACCTGAGCTTTAGCATTGGAAACTGCAGCTGCCGTGGTTTGAAAATCACCTATTGCTTGATCCAAATCAGTCTGGCTCAGCGCTTTCAGCTTCGCGAGAGGACGAATACGATTCAAATTTCTTTTTGCTACTTCATGAGCTGCAAGACTCGAATCCAAAGATGCCTGTGCTTCGGAGAGCTGTACTTCAAAGGGCTTCTTGTCCATCAGAAAAAGCACATCGCCGGCGTTCACCATGCCGCCTTCGGTGTACTTTCTGGCATCCAAAAATCCGTTGACACGACTATAGATTTCAACCGCTCGAGAGCTTTCAGTTTTTGCGACCCAGGTCATGTCCGCCGGCACATCATGCCGTGTTACTTTGACAACGGAAACCGGGCTCGGGCCTCTCGCCGCAGATCCTTCTTTATCTTTATCGCATCCGCTTAGAGCTAAAACTCCGCAAAGCACGGCGGCTGACAGCATCGAATATCGGCTGAAATGATTGATTGTCACGTTGTACCTCTTTTCTAGCACCCCGTGTCGCTTAAAAAGCTACAAAGCTGATTTTTGTAAGCACGGGAAGTAAATATGTAACTAACTTTAGTAAGTATCCTAGGCAGAGAACCTGACAGGGTTATCCTTCGCTCATTTCAAGACTAAAGGCAGGCTTATTTCACAAAATAACAACAGGAAAACCCGAAGATGAAAACCCCTAGAAAATTGTCTGACAAATCGCCGTGTACAGATCTAAAATTGAATTGTTCGAAATAAAAATGACAAATTATTAGAACAAAGTTCGAACCATCGGCAAGGAGCTGATATGACAAAACTTAAAGTATTCTCTCTGCTGCCGGCTCTTCTACTCGCATCGATTGTTCACGCCTGGGAAGCGCCCGAGATCCGGGAACTCTCTGCGGCCGAAATTCAGCCAAAACACGAGTCTCTTCAACCTCACAAATCCCTCGTTGCCCAATTGGATCCGACGTTCGGAATCCGTGCATTAGCGCTTAGCGCGATCTTTTTATCCTTTCCGAGGACAGGAACGGCATCACCTGTCGCACCCGGCATATCTGCCGGAGAAAGGAACCCTTCTACCGCGCGACGACTGCTATTACCCAATACTGTCGCAAAAGCTCAGCAATTGCTGCGCCGCCCCGCTCGAATCATGACTCCTCTCGAAGTAATTCAGATGGCCGGGGAAGAATCCCCGGACTGGAATGAAGTGGCGCGCGACGGCTGCATCCTTCACGGGAAACTGAGTGAGATTTCCGAGAACTATCTCAAGATGGATGAGACGCTGATCTTCCTATTAAATATGAGGCATACCCGTCACCTCCAGGTCGGAAGTGAGGTTATGCTCAGGATAAAGGAAGTCTCCGTAGATCGGAAGGCGATTTACGCGATTATGATTCCATCTGAGGCGGCGAGAAGCTTCTAAGCTACTCCCCTTTCTCAGACTAAACTCTAATTTTGTTGATTATTCGGAGTGAAGCGGTTTCTGAACTTAGATCGGTGCTGCTCGCGAAGTCCCAACTTTTTCTAAAAGGAATATTGCACTTCGGCATCCTCAAGAATATGGAAATCTGAAGAGCATTCCTTTGAATGAACTTACCAGCTCTTCCGACATCAAAACTTTATCTGATGTCGTTCTACTGACTCAAGCAGGGTACTTGACGCTAAAAAATATAGTTGGCACTACTGCGTACGTTGGCTATCCCAGTCAACTATCTCGGCCTGAAGGCCGAGGCTTGAAAAAGCCTCTAGTTGACTAGCCTCAGGCTGTCGTTTGGCGGACTACGTTGGTTGAGAATATATAGGCACCGCGGGATGCAGATCCTAGTTCCGCGCTCTGCGGCCGATGGTTAAAAGCTCTGAGAGGTAGGAGCGGTGCTGTCGGCTTGAAACCCCTTCCAACATTGGCGAAGGATCACAACCGGTCGAAAGACCGAGGAGATAAAACTTGAGAGTATTTATTTTGAACAAACGCGGAAAGCCGCTGATGCCTTGTTCTCCGGCAAAAGCGCGCCTTCTGCTTAAAGAGAAGAAAGCTGTTGTGGTAAGGCGCACGCCTTTCACCATTCAGCTCACGATTGCGACCGGCGAGACCAAACAGCCGGTGAGTCTGGGCGTTGATGCCGGGTACGAACATGTCGGTCTTTCCGCATCAACGGAAAAGGCTGAACTTTATGCATCCGAAGTCGAACTCCGTCAGGACGTCTCTGATCTGCTCTCTGCTCGTCATGCATTACGGCAGTCCCGCCGTAACCGCAAAACGCGCTACCGTGCTCCGAGGTTCGACAACCGCATCCGCACCAAGCGCAAAGGGTGGCTTGCACCATCAGTTGAAAACCGAATCAACGCGCACTTGTCGCGCATAGAAGCAGTTCTTCGACTGCTGCCGGTCACGAAGATCACGGTGGAAACGGCGTCTTTCGACACGCAGCTGCTGAAGAATCCAGACATTGCGGGGAAAGAGTACCAAGAGGGCGAACAGCTCGGCTTCTGGAACGTCCGCGAGTATGTTCTTTTCCGAGACGAGCACGTTTGTCAGCATTGTCACGGCAGATCGAAAGACCCGGTGCTCAATGTTCATCACTTGGAAAGCAGACGTACCGGCGGAGATTCGCCCGGCAACCTGATTACGCTTTGTGAGACGTGCCATAAGGCACTTCACCGCGGCGAAATCAAGCTGAAGGCCAAACGCGGTCACTCATTCCGAGCGCAAGCCTTCATGGGAATTATGCGCTGGGAGGTTTTGAACCGCCTAAAGGCGTCGCATCCTGAGCTGGAAGTGAACAACACTTACGGTTATCGAACCAAGCACGTACGGATCAGGAACGGCATTGCCAAGTCGCATTGTGCAGATGCTTTCTGCATCGCCGGCAATCTCGGTGCCGAAAGACTCGGCGAATTCTTCTTCCAGAAGCAGACTCGCCGGAACAACCGGCAGATTCACAAACTCTCCATCCTCAAAGGCGGCATTCGAAAGCGCAATCAGGCTCCCTTTGAGGTCAAAGGCTTCCGTCTTTTTGACAAGGTTGCCTACAAGGGAGAAGAAGGCTTCATTTTCGGGCGCCGATCATCCGGGTTCTTTGATGTTCGAAAGCTTGACGGAACCCGCATTTCGGCAGGCATCAGCTACAAGAAGCTGCATCTGCGGGAAAAGAGACAAACCTATTTAACAGAAATTCGAAAGGAGGAGGCGCTTCCTCCCCTGCGTGAGGGCAGGGGTCTCCGCGCCTAAATGTGATGAAGCTTCTGTGAGAACTTTTGTTCAAGTATTTTTTCGGGTGCAGGTCTCAGTCCCAAAGTTGAACACCATAATTCAAGAAGAAGGAGTGATCTTGAAGTAAAAGCATGGGTCTTTGAATTCAAAGTCTGCGGGCCTGGAAAGGATGGAAAAGAGATCCTCGAGGAAGCAATTTTGCAGTTACAAAGAAAAGAATACGGACTTCAAGAACTAGAAGAGAAAATATTAAGAGTTGCCATGGTTTTCTCACTTGAAAAAAGAAAATTCGTAGAATTTGCAGAAGTCCGCTAAGCTCTGAAAAGGGCTGTTGAAAGTCTTTGTTCAATCGACTTTTGCAACAGCCCCATTTCTTCAGTTCGGCAAAAAGTTAATCTTCAGAAGCTGCCTTTTTAGCTTCTGCCTTTGCTTCCATACGCTTCTTCTCAAGCTCTGCGATGTACTGCGGTGTAATGTCTCCTGTGACATAGTCGCCGTCAAAGCACGAACAGTCAAAGCGTTTGATCTCGGGATTCAGTCCTCCGACGGCTTCCTTCATACCTTCGATCGTTTGGTACACAAGTGCGTCTGCGCCGATTTCGATACGAATCTGCTCGGTAGGACGATTGTCGCCGGCAATGAGTTCTGCCGTTGTCGGCATATCAATACCGTAGACATTCGGATAACGAACAGGAGGAGCTCCGGAAGCGATGAAGACTTTCTTCGCACCGCTCTGGCGAGCCATGCGAACAATTTCCTTAATTGTCGTTCCGCGAACGATGGAGTCATCCACCAGCAGAACATTCTTATCCTTAAACTCAATCGCCATGGCGTTCAGTTTCTGGCGAACGCTCTTCTTTCGTACAGCTTGGCCGGGCATGATGAAGGTGCGGCCGACGTAGCGGTTCTTGATGAAGCCTTCGCGGTAAGGAAGATTCAGAGCCTTGGCTAACTGAGCTGCGGCAGGACGAGAAGAATCGGGGATTGGCATGACCACATCAATATCTTCCAAAGGAATCGATTTTTTGACTTCTTTTGCCAAGTTTTCGCCCAGTCTCAGACGAGCTTCGTAAACGGAAATGCCATCAAGCTGAGAGTCGGGACGAGCCAAATAGACATACTCGAAAATACAGGGCGAATAGACCGGGTGTTCTGCGCACTGTTTCTTATGCAGGTCGCCGTTCTCATCAATCCAAATGGCTTCTCCCGGATGGACGTCACCCAGAATTTGGAATTCGCTGCCTTCCAGCGTCACGGATTCACTGGCGATCATATATTCGCTCTTTCCGTCTTCGCCGAGCGTTGTGCCGTAGCAAAGCGGACGAATGCCGTACGGGTCTCTGAAAGCCACAACACCGTGACCGGCGATCATGCAGACGACGGCATAAGAACCTTTCACGCGTTTATGTACACCGGAAACTGCCTTGAACAAGGCTTCTTCATCCAGCGGATGACCCTGAGTGGCGAGCGCCAGCTCATTAGCAAACACGTTCAGAAGCACTTCGGAGTCGCTGGTCGTATTGATATGACGACGGTCCAGTTCGTAAAGTTCCTGAGCCAGCTCTTCGGCGTTTGTCAGATTGCCGTTGTGAGCCAGAACAATACCGAAGGGTGCATTGACGTAAAAAGGCTGCGATTCATCCGCAGCCGTTGCATTTCCCTGAGTAGGATAACGTACTTGTCCAATACCGCAGTTACCGAGCAAGTCTCGCATATTGCGAGTTCTAAAAACGTCACGCACAAGGCCCATGCCTTTATGCATATGGAAATGACGTCCTTCAACCGTACAGATACCGGCGGCGTCTTGACCGCGGTGCTGCAGCAGCAGGAGTGCATCGTACAGCCTCTGGTTAACGGGACCGGAAGCGTACAGCGCCACTATTCCGCACATTTGTATTTAACTCCGAGGATTAAAGGTTAAGTTTTATTTACGTAATTCCATCAGACTATCGGGAATGTAAGGAGCGCACCATGTGATGCCCTTCTCAAACGCCGGCACCAGCGCAGAATCTTTCCACCAAAGCTGCTTGGAAAAGAACTCGGTCGTTCCGCCGAGAAAGACCAGCAGCCCGACAATGAGTAATCCGCGTAGAAAACCGAACAAACACCCCAAAAGCCTATCCTCTGCTCCGATAGAAACAGAGGCGAGAATACTGCGCAGTATTTTACCGACTAAACCGGCCAGAAATACGCATCCGATCACAATCAAAACAATGGAAACAAAAGTCCTTGTCATGAGGCCCATGTGGGCCTGGAACGGAAGGATCGCTGCCAAATCGGCAGAACAGTAAAGAGAAACAAAGAAAGCTGCTACCCAGCCTACCAGGGCAAAAATTTCGCGAACCATGCCGCGGGAAACCCCAAGAAGTGTGGAGAGCAGGATGATAACAACGAAGACCCAGTCGAGCTCTCCGAGACCTAAGGAAGAAAAATCCACACTTACCTCACTGACTGGACTTTACCTGTATTCAAACCTGCCAAACCGAGCTTGGCATTAGCAGCTTCAGCTTCTTTAGCAGATTTGAAAGGACCGGCCTGCACGCGGTAAATCCTGCCGCTCTTAGCCTGGATCGGGGAAAGATAGGCAGGCACTCCGGCCTTCTTCATCTTGTCCACAATGCCTTGAGCACGATTCTGGTTAGAAAGCGCGATCACCTGAATAAAGTACTGGCCCTTGGTAAGTTTGGGAGCGGAAGTCTCCTGAGCTTTCTTTTCTTCGGCCTGCTTCTTAGCCTCTGCCTGTTTCTTGGCTTCAGCTAACTTTTTAGCTTCGGCTGCCTTCTTCTCTTCTGCGGCCTTCTTGGCTTCTGCTGCTTTCTTAGCAGCTTCCGCAGTGTCGTTCTTGGCTTCAGGAGCCTTACCGGCGGTATTGCCGGAAGCGGAAAGCGCGACGGCAGCGGCCTGACCTTTACCGGAATTCACAGACGGGACGGGAGGAACCTTCGGCGCTTCTTTCGGTTCTTCGCCCTCTTCCGGCGCCGGAGCCGGCGGAACGGTGATCTTGGTTACATCAACAGAATTTTCTTTCGGTATCCGAAGCGGAATCGTGACGGCAGGAGGCGGCGCTTCCTTATCAAAAAGAATAGGAATCGCAATCGCGGCAGCCATCAGAAGCATCAGGGTACCGACAAATCTTCGGCGTGCATGAATCCATTTCTGACGGCGCAGCTCCTCTTCTTCGAGCTGCTGCTCGTCTTTTTTAGGCGCACGTTTAAACCAACTGCGCTTTTCGGGCTGCGGTGCGGCAGGCTCAGACTCAACATTAGGGGCGGCATGAGAAGCGGTTTCCAGATCGAGTTTGACTTCAGTCGGAGATTCTTTTGCGGCAGGAGCCGAGGCAAAAGGATTTTCTTCTATGTGAAGCGGCATCTCCTGCGCAGGAGCCGGCGTCGGTCTGACCGTTGCAAAAGATTCCTTTTGAGAAGAGGTCACCGGAGTCTGGATCGCCGACGGATGCGTTGCGAATTCACCGTCAGATGGCTGGCGGACACGAGTCGGAGGAACAGCAGTTTGCGAAGGATGCACCGTGCCGAATTGCGGTTCGTCGGAGAACCTTATAGGGTTGGGCTCCGAAGACTGCGGGGCGCTCATCCCTGGTTCCACATGAGGCAGCGGAACTTCGGGCTCTTTCTTTTTCCAAAAAGGCATACTGCTCTTCCTTTCTTTTTAATTTCGTCCGACTTTTTCCTTTAAATATTCAATAGCTGAAGCCACTGTTAAAAAGGAACCGAAGGTGACTATTCTATCAGTCTCGTGCGCCTCTTCGATGGCTCTCTGAAGAGCTTCCTCGACGGTCTTGAAAGTCTGAATTTTTTCCTGAGGAACGCCTGCTTCACTTAGCATAGCGCAGAGATCCTGTGCGATTCCGCCTCGCGGACCTTGCAGATCCGACAAATACCACTTGTTAAAGCTCGAAACCATGATCCGGCAGACTTGAGGGCGGTCCTTATCAGAAAGCATCCCGAAGACCGCAACCTGACGTGTTGCCTTCGGAAGCTCACTCAGCGTCTTTGCCAATTCTTTGGCCGCATGGGGATTATGTCCGACATCTAAGTAGACCTCCGGTGCATTTCTGACTTTAGAGAAGCGTCCGGTAATACGAGTATTCAATAAAGCTGATTCAAATGCTTCACGCTTAAGCGGCAGTTTTCCCTGCATGCATTGAAGGGCTTCGAAAGCTCCGGAGGCATTGTTCAGCTGATGTTCGCCGGACATCGTCGGCAACGGCAAATTCCTGAGCTCGCCCCTTGACCCATAGAAATTCCAGGTCTTATCGCTGTGATTGTGCTCAAACCTGAAGTTCTTTCCGATAACCAGGAGTTCGGCACCGATTTTATCGGCGTACTGCTCAACCGTAATCGGAGGATTAGCGTCAGCGCAGATAGCCGGCTTGCCCGAACGGTAAATGTGAGCCTTTTCCCAGCCAATAGATTCACGGGTAGTTCCGAGATAAGCCGTATGGTCAATTCCGATGCTCGTAATGACGGAGACGGAAGGCTCAACCGTGTTGACAGCGTCAAGACGTCCGCCGAGCCCGATTTCTAACACCACGGCATCAAGATCTTTTTCCGCAAACAGAAGAAGAATGCCGAGCAGCGTGTATTCAAAGTACGACAGCGTCATCTCGCCGCGAGCGGCTTCGACCTTCTCGAACTGACGAATCAGTTCTTCGTCCTTAGCGTCTTTTCCGTTAATTCGAACTCTTTCGTTGAAGCGGATCAAGTGCGGAGAAGTATGGACACCTACGGAATAGCCGCCGGCTAACAGTGCCGATTCAATAAAAGCGCAGGTAGAGCCTTTACCGTTGGTGCCTCCGACGGTAAACACGGGGCATTTAAAGCGGATGTCCAGACGCTTGAGCATGGTTTCCATGCGGTCAAGGCCTAAATCTATTGCCTGTGCGTGCAAACCCTCAATGTGATGAAGCCACGCATCCAAAGTCTCAAATTTCATTGTGAATAAACTAAAAAGACCGCCGAAGCGGTCCGGAGAATGCTACTCAATCGCGTCCAAAGACTCTTTTTGGAAGAGTGCAATGAGTTTTGCGATTTCCATCTTTAAGTTTTTACGATCGACGATCATGTCGATGGCGCCCTTCTGCAGCAGGAACTCGGATCTCTGGAATCCTTCCGGAAGCTGTTCACGAACGGTTTGTTCAATGACGCGCGGGCCGGCAAAGCCGATCAAAGCCTTAGGCTCAGCCATAACGACGTCGCCCATGAAAGCAAAGCTTGCAGACACGCCGCCCATCGTCGGATCGGTTAAGACAGAAATGAACGGAAGTTTGTGTTCTGCCAACTTAGCGATAACTCCGGTTGTCTTGGCCATCTGCATCAGAGAGAAAAGACCTTCCTGCATACGAGCGCCGCCGGAAGCGGTAAAACAGACAAATGCTGCCTGATTATCAATAGCGGCCTGAACAGCACGAGCAAAGCGCTCTCCGACAACCGAGCCCATGGAACCGGCCATAAAACCGAATTCAAAGACGGCAACGACAGCGGGCATAGCATGGATGGTGCCTGACTGCACAACTAAAGCGTCGGTTTCTCCGCTCGCAGACTGCGCCTGCTTAACGCGGTCAGGATATTTTTTGCTGTCCACGAATCCAAGCGGATCGACAGGACGAATTTCCGCACCGATTTCCTGACGATTTTCAGGGTCGAGAATCATATCCAAACGCTGACGAGCACTCACGCGCATATGATGGTTGCATTTCGGACAAACGTTAAGGTTGTCGCGAAGCTCCTGAGCGTAAAGCGTCGTTCCGCAGTTGGAACACTTTGTCCACACGCCTGCAGGAATATCTTTTTTGGCAGTTTCGCCGTTACTCCGACTGATTTTCGGGAGCACTTTATCGAGCCAACTCATAGTGCAAATTAGTTTCTTTTTACTGAATCTACTGATTCTAATCGAATCCAGCCGCTCTGTATGAACTCAAACTCATTGAGTTCGTTAACAAAAATTTGTCAGCCGGGAAACGGCGAAGCTCCGTGCTGAGGCAGGCCAAAGATTTCCGGATAGCCGACGCCGGTCAGATAAAGTCCTGTTGGATAGAAAGTCGGAGCGGCCGCCTGTCGGCTTTTTGCTTCCAAAACTTCTCCCATCCAATCAACACTTCTGGCGCCCGTGCCTACGTAAACCAGACAGCCGACGATATTTCGAACCATGTGATAAAGGAAGGCGTTTGCCTTGACACGAATCTTGATGAATCGTCCGAGACGAATGACATGCAGATATTCAATATTTTTCACCGGCGTCTTGCTCTGGCACCCTGCGGCACGGAAACTGGAGAAATCATGTTCGCCGACCAAGAACTGGCCTGCGGCTTCCATGTTCTTTTCGTTGAGCGGACGGAAGACCCAGCCGGTTCTGCCGGAAAGAATCGGAGAACGAACCGGCTCATTGACGATCCAGTATTCATAAGTCCGACTGCAAGCGGAAAACCTCGCATGGAATTCGTCCGGGACGACTTTCGCCCAGCGAACCGCACATTCCGTCGGCAGATAAGAATTCAAGCCGCGAACCCAAGAAATCTCCTTACGGTCGGCTCCCGTATCTAAATGGATCACTTGACCCGTGGCATGAACATTGGCGTCTGTGCGCCCGGCACAGACGGCTTTAACTTTTTCACCCGTAAACTGAACAACGGCCGCTTCGAGATAATCCTGGACTGTTTGTCCGGAAGGCTGGGTCTGCCAGCCCTCGAAAGAACGGCCGTCGTACTCGAGTCCTAATGCGACTCTCATCGGCAATTAGGCTTTGAAGTCAACGAGAATACGCAGCATGCGGCGCAGCGGTTCGGCAGCGCCCCAAAGGAGCTGGTCGCCGACTGTGAAGGCAGTGACGTATTCCGGACCGAAATTCAGTTTGTGGATACGGCCGATAGGAACAGAAAGCGTTCCGGAGACCTTGGCCGGAGTCAGTTCATGAATAGAATCTTCTTTGCGGTTCGGAATGACTTTAACCCACTGATTGGCTTCAGCAAGAAGTCTTTCGATTTCTTCGCAGGAAACATCTTTCTTCAGCTTGATCGTCAAAGCCTGAGAGTGGCAGCGCATGGATCCTACGCGAACGCACAAACCGTCAACGGGCATGCATCCGGGCTCTCCGATAGCGGGTTTGCCCAAAATCTTGTTAGCTTCGGCACCGCCCTTCCATTCTTCGCGGCTCTGTCCGTGTTCGACTTCTTTGTCGATCCAGGGGATCAGGCTGCCGGCAAGAGGTACACCGAAAGCTTTGTCGGGGAAGTCGGTAGAACGAAGTTCTTCGGTAACTTTGCGGTCGATGGCCAGAATGGCAGAGCGAGGATCTTTCAGATCTTCAGCAACAACGCCGTAAAGAGCACCCATCTGTTCGAGCAGTTCGCGCATATTGGGAGCACCGGCGCCGGAAGCGGCTTGGTAAGTCATGGAAGAAATCCATTCAACCAAATCAGCGCGGATCAAACCGTCTAAGGCCATCAGCATCAGGCTGACCGTGCAGTTGCCGCCGATGTAGTTCTTAACGCCTTCGCGCAAACCCTTCTGAATCACGTCCATGTTCACGGGGTCGAGAACGATGATGGCGTCTTTTTCCATACGCAGCGTGGAAGCGGCATCAATCCAGTAGCCGTTCCAGCCTTTATCGCGAAGCGGTTTGAAGTGAGCTTTTGTCCAGTCACCGCCCTGGCAGGAAATGACTACGTCGCAGGCTGCCAATGCGTCCAGATCATCGGCATCTTTAAGAATAGGATCTGAATTAGGGACTTCCGGTGCTTTGCCACCGGCGTTACTGGTAGAGAAGAATGTGGTGCTGACAAACTTAAAGTCGTCTTCCTGCTTCATTCTGTCCATCAACACGGAGCCGACCATTCCCCGCCAGCCAACCATACCTAACTTCAACATTTGTGTTTCTCCTATCGAGTAGTGCTTCACTTTGCTTTAGAGCGCGGCGACAACCGCATCTCCCATTTCAGAACAGCTGAGAAGCTTGCAGCCTTCGCTGCGGATGTCTCCCGTGCGGTATCCCTGAGCAAGAACTTTCTTAACCGCATTTTCAATTCGGACTGCTGCTTCCTCCATTCCTAAAGAATAACGAAGCATCATGGCCGCTGACAAAATCTGGGCTAGAGGATTTGCAATGTTCTGGCCGGCAATGTCAGGTGCAGAACCGTGAGAAGGTTCGAAGAGGCCTTGTCCTTTCTCGTTCAAAGCGGCAGAAGCCAGCATACCGATGGAACCGGTAAGCATAGCGGCTTCATCAGAAAGGATGTCGCCGAAAAGATTGCCGGTGACCATCACATCGATCTTCTTCGGAGCCTTAACAAGCTGCATGGCTGCGTTATCGACGTACATGTGTTCGAGAGTGACTTCCGGATATTCTTTGCTGACCTTGATCATGGTGTCACGCCAAACCTGGGAAGTTTCCAGAACATTGGCCTTGTCTACGCTGACAAGGTGTTTGCTGCGGCCCATCGCAGCCTTGAATGCGACGTGGGCAATTCTTTCAACTTCGGGAACAGCGTAACGCATCGTGTCAAAACCTTCTTCAGTACCTGCAAAAACACCGTCCGGGCTGATACGTTTGCCTCTGGGCTGGCCGAAATAAACGTCACCGGTGAGTTCGCGAACGAGCAGAAGATCCAGACCGGAAACAAGTTCGGGTTTCAGGGAAGAAGCAGCTGTGAGTTCCGGATAGCAAATGGCCGGACGAAGATTCACAAAAAGGCCTAAAGCTTTTCTTAAGCCGAGGATGGCCTGTTCGGGACGGAGATGGCGAGGCAGATTGTCATATTTGAAGTCACCGACTGCACCGAAAAGAACGGCATCGCTCTTCTTGGCGAGTTCCACGACTTCAGCGGGAAGAGGATGACCGAAAGCGGCGTAAGCGACACCGCCGACTAAGGCTTCCTCAAATTCCAGAGGAAGCTTGAGCGCCGTTAAAATTTTAAGGGCCTGGGCCATGATCTCGGGACCGATGCCGTCACCGGCGAGAACTGCAATTTTTTTCATATTGGTTTTCTTCTCTTAGGTTTGATTAATAAATTGTTTTAGCGAGCCAGGGTTTCTGGTTCAGACGCTGCTGTTCAAATGCCTTGATTTCGTCAGCGTGCTGCAGCGTGATGCCGATATCGTCCAAGCCGTTCAGCAGGCAATAACGGCGGAATTCAGGAACTTCGAATTCATGGCGTTTGCCGTTGGGTTCAATCACAACGCGGTTGACCAGGTCGACGGAGAGCTGATAGCCGTTGTTTGCTTTGATTTCATCAAACAAGTAGTCAACCACAAACTCCGGCAAACTGATCGGGAGCAAACCGTTCTTAAATGCGTTGTTGTAGAAAATATCGGCAAAGCTCGGTGCGATGACCACTCTGAAGCCATACTGCGTCAGAGCCCAAGCCGCGTGTTCGCGGGATGAGCCGCAGCCGAAATTCTTGCGCGCCAGCAAAATCGTGGAACCTTGGTAGCGAGGCTGGTTCAAAACGAAATCCGGATTGATCTTGCGGGTGGCAGGATCCATCCCCGGTTCGCCTTTATCGAGGTAACGCCATTCATCAAAAAGGTTCGGACCGTAACCGGTGCGGTAAATTGACTTTAAAAACTGTTTCGGAATTATGGCATCGGTGTCGACATTAGAGCGGTCTAAGGGAGCGACAATGCCTTGAAGAACTGTGAATTTTTCCATTTCTGCCTCTCTTAGAAAAGTTTGCGCACATCAACAAAATGACCTTCGATGGCTGCCGCAGCGGCCATGGCCGGAGAGCAAAGATGCGTGCGGCTCTTATTGCCTTGGCGCCCTTCGAAGTTTCGGTTGCTGGTTGAGGCACAGCGGTCGCCCGGCTCTAAGCGGTCGGCATTCATCGCCAAACACATCGAGCAGCCCGGACGGCGCCACTGGAATCCGGCTTCAATAAAAATCTTGTCCAGCCCTTCATCCTCGGCCTGCTCTCTGACGAGTCCGGATCCCGGAACCACCAGAGCCTGTTTAACCGTAGGAGCCACTTTCTTACCAAGCTTGCGCACCACATAAGCAGCGGCTCGAATATCTTCAATACGGCCGTTCGTGCAAGAACCGATAAAGACGTTGTTCGGAGCGATCGAAGTCATCGGTGTACCGGGCTTCAAATCCATGTATTGATAAGCGCGTTCCCAGCCCTCACGTTTGACGAGATCTTTTTGATCTTCGGGAATCGGTGTGCAGCCGGTGATCGGTGCGACCATCTCGGGAGAAGTTCCCCATGTGACCATCGGAACGACGTCTTCTGCCTGAAGGTTGACTTCGATACTAAACTTGGCGCCTTCGTCCGAATGAAGTGTCTTCCAGTATTCGATGGCCTGATCCAGAAGCTCGCCTTCCGGAGCCAGAGGACGGCCCTTCATGTATTCAATCGTTTTATCATCACAGGCGACTAACCCGCAGCGCGCACCGGCTTCGATGGCCATATTGCAGAGCGTCATGCGGCCTTCCATAGAGAGCGCACGAATTGCAGGGCCGTCAAACTCAATGGCGCACCCTGTTCCGCCGGCCGTTCCGATCTTGCCGATAATGTAGAGCGCAAGATCCTTAGCAAAAACGCCGGGCTGCAGTTTGCCTTCCACATGCACGCGCATGTTTTTCATTTTCTTCGTGAGCAGCGTCTGGGTTGCCATCACGTGCTCAACTTCACTCGTTCCGATACCGAAGGCAATTGCTGCGCAAGCTCCGTGGGTGCTCGTGTGAGAGTCACCGCAAACGACAGTCATGCCGGGAAGCGTTGCACCCTCTTCCGGTCCCATAACGTGGATGACGCCCTGTCCGCGGGACAGGAACGGGAAAAACGCCGCACATCCGTTTTGACGAATGTTTTCATCCAATGTCGTGACCTGCAGCTTGGAGATCGGATCAGTAATGCCCTCCATTCCGGCTTCCCAACCGGTCGTCGGTGTGTTGTGATCGGCTGTGGCCACAATCGAGCTCTTGCGCCACAAAGGACGGTTGTTCATGCGCAGTCCCTCAAAAGCCTGGGCACTGGTCACTTCGTGGACCAGATGACGGTCGATGTAGAGGGTTGCAGTGCCGTCTTCTTCCATTCGGACGACGTGTTCGTCAAAGATTTTGTCGTAGAGTGTTTTAGGGGATTCCGGTGTTCTCATTTCTTACTGGTATCACTAAATTTTTGAAGTAATTCTTTGAGTATGCCACCGAAAAGCACGGCGAATAAAAATCTGTAAGATTTTCTGACTGTCTTCGGTCAGCAATTTCACCGAGACGCTAACGAATTCCGAAATTTTTAATTTTTTTGCGATTTTTTTCGCACCCTTCCGTTGACGGATGGTATGAGCAATTAGAATGGAGGGCTGAGTGTTTGTCCTGCAGTGCTTTTCCGCATTGCGGAACGTAAAAGTCCTACTCGGTTTCTTCTTTGAGACAGCCGGAAATTGTTTCAGCCGTCATGAAGAAAATAATTTCGGCTCGATCTGCTGTCTCAGCGAAAGCAAACCTGGTATGTCTTGAGCGCTCTCTTTTCCAATCGCTTAAATTCAATCTCAAATGGACTGGTTTGCTTCAATCGTTTCTTCTTTAAATAATGTCCTTTGGTCGTATGTCCTTATCGGACTTTTAATCTGCGTCGGCCTTTGGTTCACGTTCTGCACTCGTTTTGTCCAGATCACCAACGTCAGGGAAATGTTCCGCTGTGTTCTGGAAGGGTCACGCACCCCGAGGCCTGAAGGACACATCTCTCCTTTCCAGGCCTTTTGTATTTCCACAGCCTCCCGAGTCGGCGTCGGCAATATTGCCGGCATTGCCATCGCTGTCGTTACCGGCGGTCCCGGTGCGATCTTCTGGATGTGGGTTATTGCTACCCTGGGGGCAGCCAGCGGATTTATCGAGTCCACCCTTGCTCAGATCTATAAAGTCAAGAAGCCGGGCGGCGGCTTCATGGGCGGCCCTGCTTACTACATCAAGAACGCTTTAGGTTCGCCTTTCTGGGCCGGTGTGTTCGCCGTATTGATTTCCGTCACTTACGCCTTGATCTTCAACTCTGTCCAGGCCAATACGATTTCTCTGTCCATTGAAACCACGACGGGACTTAAGCCCGCTTACACCGGAATGATCCTTGCCGTTCTTACCGGCTTAGTGATCTTCGGCGGCATGACCCGTATCGCCAAGGTTGCCAGCTTTATGGTTCCTTTCATGGCCGGCGCATATCTGCTGCTTGCTTTTGTCGTGACCTGCATGAACATCACGGAAATCCCTCGCGTTCTGCTCATGATCGTGACCAAGGCCTTCAGCTTTGACTCCATCACAGGTGCTGCCATCGGTGTTGCCTTGATGACCGGTATTAAACGCGGTCTCTTCTCGAACGAAGCCGGTATGGGTGCGGTTCCGAATGCTGCCGCAGCAGCGGACGCCTCTCACCCGGTAAAACAAGGTCTGATCCAGGCAATGGGCGTTTACTTCGACACACTGTTTGTCTGCACTGCCTCCGCAATGCTGGTTCTTCTTTCTCCGGAATGGATGATGGGTTCCAAGCTGACAGGTATTGCACTGGTTCAGAAATCCGTTGCCGGCCAGCTCGGTGAATGGACAAACTTCTTCATGACCGTCATCGTGCTGTTCTTTGCCTTCAGCTCCATTATCGGCAACTATTTCTACGGCGAAATGAACATGCCGTTCATTTCTAAGAGCAAATATGCGATGCCGATTTTCCGAGTATTCGTTGTCGTGATGGTCTTCGTTGGTTCAGTCGCTTCACTCTCATTAGTTTGGGATTTGGCTGACCTGTTCATGGCTTTGATGGCTATCGTGAACTTGGTTGCTATCTTCATGCTCGGCAAATACGCCATTGCGGCTTTACGCGATTACAACGCGCAGAAACGCAGAGGCATTTTGGATCCGATCTTTGATCCCAGAATTCTTCCCGACAAGAAAGGCGTTCACTGCTGGCCGCGAGACGAAGATCGCCGCAGAAAGGCCAATTAAGTTTGAAATCGGGACCGTTTAGGTCCCGTTTCTATTTTTAGAAGCTCAAATTCTGCCGCACTGGCCCCTTTGAGCCATTATTTGATCAATCAATACTAAAGCTGTCAGCGCCTCTAAGATCGGTGTCGCACGAATACCGACACACGGGTCATGTCTGCCTTTAGTCGAGACGATCGTATCTTTGCCGTCGACGGTCAGCGTCGACATTTCCTGACGAATCGAAGGCGTCGGTTTTATCGCCACTCGAGCGGTAATCGGGGCCCCTGTGGAAATTCCGCCTAAGATGCCGCCCGCATGGTTGCTAGCAAAGCCGTTTTCGTATTGCGTACCCATACGATCCGCGTTCAGACTTCCACGACTGCTGACAACTTCAAATCCGTCTCCGATCTCAACACCTTTTACCGCATTCAAACCCATGAAGGCATAGGCTAAACAAGCATCCAGTCTTCGGTAAACGGGTTCTCCGAGTCCGGGAGGAACACCCTGTGCTTCAACATAGATTTCGCTTCCGGCAGAGTCTCCGGCCCGACGAAGCTCATCCATACAAGCTTCCAATTCAGGAACTTTTTCCGGATCTGCGGTGAAAAAGGGATTGTTGTCTGGCGCCGTCCAATCCTTAACTTCCAGCGGGATCCCGCCCAAGTTAATCAGACAAGCGCGAATCTTTATATTTAGATTTTCTTCAAGCCATTTCTTAGCAACAGCTCCTGCTGCGACCGTCGGGGCTGTGAGACGAGCTGAGCTTCTGCCGCCCCCGCGGGGATCACGGATTCCGAATTTTTTGTAATAGGTGTAATCAGCGTGGGCCGGTCGGAACAAATTTTCGATTGCAGAATAGTCTTTACTTCTCTGATCTTCGTTTCTAATCAGCAATGCAATCGGAGTTCCGGTGGTTTTGCCCTGATAAACCCCGGAGAGGATTTCAACCGTGTCACTTTCTTTGCGCTGAGTGACATGACGTGACGTTCCGGGACGTCTCCGATCAAGCTCTTTTTGGATATCTTCCTGACTTAACTCCATGCCCGGAGGACAGCCGTCGATCACACAACCGATAGCCGGTCCGTGAGACTCGCCAAAATTAATCACAGAAAAGTATTCGCCCAAACGTGAACCCGGCATTGAAAATTCCTCGAAGTTATGCTCCTTTTTGGGAGCGGAACGTAAAAAATTGTATCCCAAACACGTAGAATTTCTGATGTCAATTGATGAGTAAATCGTATGGAAAAGCTTTTTGTCAATATTCGCAAAGCTGAACCGGCCGACATCGGCGGGATCGCCAGTATTTACGAACAAGCCGTTTTGCTTGGTACCGCCAGCTTTGAAGTCACGCCTCCTTCCGAAGAGGAAATGCTCTCTCGCATGCAGACAATTGAAGCCGGGCACTATCCGTATTTAGTCGCAGAGCTGGAACATCAAATCCTGGGATTTGCCTACGCCGGTCAGTACCGCCCGAGAAAGGCTTATCGCTACACGGTGGAAGACTCAATTTATGTTCATCCGGAATGCCGCAGATTAGGCGTAGGCACGCAGCTTCTGACCTCGCTCATTGCTGAGTGCGACCTCCGGGGCTTCAGGGAAATGATCGCCGTGATAGGCGACTCCGAAAATACGGCTTCCATCAAACTGCACGAACATTGCGGATTCCGTCATGTCGGCGTCCTCAAAAACGTTGGTTATAAATTCGATCGATGGCTGGATTCCGTCCTGATGCAAAGAACGCTCGCCGGCGGCGATACAATGAACTGTTGAACTCAGAACAAATAAGAGGCGCAAATGAGTGAAGAACAACTTGAATACGACCCCGAGTGGACGCTTGCAACACTGAATGACGCTAAAGAAGCTTTGGAAGATCTGATCGCTCAGGTCGAAGACAGTCCCGAAGAAGTCAAAGAAATCTTGGAAGAAAACATCGCCAACGTCTACGCAAAGCTGAACTATGCATTCAACAGCGCCAAAGACGGCCCCGACGCCCTTCTGTCCATGCCGGACGATGAACTCGTTGCATTCCCATCCGTCTTGCCTTTGAAGCACAAGGTTGAATTCGAAGAAGAAGACGAAGAAAAACCAGACGAAGTACAGTAACCGCAAGAACAACGGCTTGCTCTATCAACTAAGCAAGCCGTTTTCATTTGTGAAAGCTCCAGCGGATCAGTCGACTTCGCTGGCCTTCAAGTCAGATAAACGATAGCCGCAAACCGCCAGCGTACCGATGTAAAGCACGGCTGCACCCGCAACCACGCCGAGCACGAGACCCAATTTAACCGCCCAGGGATATGCCATCTGCGTCCAGTCACAATAATGCTGAATAACTAAAAGATAAGCCGTCAAAAGAACGCTTCCGAGAATCACCGTAAGGAAGAGTTTTTTCCAGCCGGCAAGCGGCGTAAACACACCGCGGCGACGCAGGATAATCAATAAACAGCAGGCATTAAAGCAGGCACCGAGACCCACGGAAAGCGCCAAACCTGCATGAGAAAACAGCGGAACGTTCACTAAGTTAAAGATCTGCGTCACGATTAAAGCAGCGCAGGCAACCTTAACGGGTGTCTTAATGTCCTTCTGGGCATAAAAGCCCGGCGCCAGGATTTTGATTCCGATCAGACCGATCAATCCGATGGAGTAACCCATCACGGCAGTCGCAGTCTGATAAACATCATTCACATTAAAACGGCTGCTTTGAAACAGCACGGATACCAGTCCTTCCCCGAGAAGCGCTAAGCCGATGGCCGCAGGAACGGCAAAAGCCACCACGAGCTTCAAGCCCCAATCGAGCAGTGCGTTATAGCGATCCGTCATGCCCTTGGCGAAAGCCGCTGACAAGCTCGGCAAAAGAACCGTACCCAGCGCAACGCCGAGCAGCGCTGTCGGGAATTCCATCAGACGGTCGGCATAGGCCAGCCAAGTCACCGAGCCTTCGGCAAGAAAAGACGCGATATTCGTGTTAATCAAGATCGAGATCTGCGCGACACCTACCGCAAAGAGTGCCGGCACCATGAGCTTCAATACTCGTCTGACCGACGGGTCTTTCATGGCTTTAAACGGATTCACAAATCTCGGCAGCAAGTGGAGCTTAGCAAGCTGCGGAATCTGCACCGCCAGCTGCAGGAAACCGCCTGCCATCACGCCGACCGCTAAGGCGTAAATCGGCTGATCAAACAACGGCGCAACAAACAATGTCGCGGTGATCAAAGAAAGGTTGAGAAGAATCGGAACGGCCGCTGGAATCGCAAAATGCTTCCAGGTGTTGAGTACCGAAGAACTCAAAGCCACCAAAGACATAAAGAATATGTAAGGAAACATATAGCGCGTCAGGCGCGTTGCCGTATCAAAGGTAGCCGGTTCTTCCACAAGACCGGAAGCAATCACAAACACGAGGATCGGAGCAGCAATGACGCCTAAAATGCTGACGCAAAGAACAATGAATCCGAGAAGAGAGGCAACTTTATCGATAAAGGACTTCGTTTCTTCCGCAGAACGATTGCTCTTCACATCTGCCAGCATCGGCACAAAGGCCTGCTGGAAAGCACCTTCTGCAAAAAGACGTCTCAATAGGTTCGGTAATCGAAATGCAACGTAATATGCGTCCGTGTCACCGCTGACACCAAAGACACGGGCAATCAAAATATCCCGGATCAAACCTGTGATTCGGGACAAAAGCGTCATTGCCGAAATAACGGCTGCATTACGGAAAATACTCACTGCGATCTCGAAAAGAAAAAAGCCTGAAATCAACTGGATTCAGGTCAGTCAAAATTCTATCAGCCGAACGCCAGAGCGGCATAAGTTTGCGGTTGAAAACAAAAGAGATTTTCCGTATAATTCTGCACTTTCGTGGGATTCGGTTCGAGGACCGAATTACCTTATTTGTTTAACCAAACCGGCCGAGCCCATAGTATTGCTAGTGGCGACCGGTAAAGTAAGAAAACTCGCCACTCGCATAGGCAAGGAAAGAAACAATGGCAAATTCTAAGCAAGCTCGCAAGCGCGCTATCCAGGCAGTTGCTCGCAACAAGCACCTCTCTGCACAGCGTTCTCGCTATCGCACAGCTATCAAGAACGTTCGCAAGGCTATTCTCGCCGGCGACAAAGCTGCTGCTCAGACTCTCTACGTCACAGCTCAGTCTGTGATCGACTCTATGGCTGACAAAGGTGTTCTTCATAAGAACGCCGCTGCTCGTCATAAGAGCCGCCTGGTTGTTGCTATCAAGGCAATGGCCTAATCAATCTTTTCCGTCTGCTTCGCTCTGAAGCAGAGCAAAGATTCCAAAAGCTCGGGAAAATTTCCCGGGCTTTTTTGTTATCTGTTATTGCAAAATACCATCGGGAGAAACCGCAAGAGTCTTATCATTTTTGATAGCGTCCTTTAATTTTTTAGGCAAAATTTAATCTAAATTACCTAGGTATTTTTACTTATATTATCTAAAAGTTAAATTTATAAAAATCCCTTTTTAGGGCCTTGTCTCTCTTGACTTTTCTCATCTTTGACAAGCTCTCTCAATTTTGATCGTCCTGGGTTTGTTCTAATCCTTTTTCTCGACATCCCATAATGACGCGGTAGCGATCTTTTTTCCTTTGTTGAAAATAGTTTTTAAGTCGTCGGAACATACCATCAAAACCGACGCGCCACTCTACCCCAAGAGGAGAATTCAACAATGGACAAAACACAAGGATTGAAAGTTACTCGTCGATCCATCCTCAAAACGATCCCGGCCCTCTCCGCCATCAGCGCGGGAAGCAGCTTCTTCACAAAAGCAGCATGCGCACAAGAGCCGCTTGAAGACGGGTACACGATCTGCGACAACTGCAACCAAATGCCGATGTGCGGTATTCATTTCCAGAGACAGGGCAACACCGTAGTTTCCGTCGGAAACTGGAAAGAACACAGCGGCAAGCTGTTGTGCAATAAAGCCTTGGCTACTTTACAGCGCCTCTACAACCCCAACCGCCTGCTCTATCCGATGAAGCGCACCAATCCGAAAGGAAGTGTCGATCCCGGATTCGTTCGTATTTCCTGGCAGGAAGCTTTGGCAACGATTGCTGCCAATATGAAGAAGATCCGTGATCAGTACGGTGCAGAAAAACTTTTCATCTTCTGCGGCGACCCGAAAGAACCTCGTCCTGCCGCTATGCGCCTGGCACGCTACTTCGGCACCTATCACTACGGTACCGAATCTTCTGTTGCCTGCCGTAAAGGTTCTCTGCTGGCTGAACAGCTTGTTTTCGGCTGCGAGTACGCCGGCGGCGGCTGCGGCCCGAAGACAAAATCCTTCATGGTAATGGCCACCAACGGTGCATGGTCTAAACCGCACGGCTGGTGGAATATGATCAGTGCTGCTAAGCAGCGCGGTGTCAACATCATCGTGATTGACGCACGCCGCACTAAAGTTGCTGAACTCGCAACCATCCATCTCCAGCCCAAGCAGGGCACAGACGCCGCCTTAGGCGCCGGTATCTGCCGCGTCCTCTTCGAAGAAGGTTTGTTCAACAAGCCCTTCTGCGACAAGTGGGTTTACGGCGTTGAAGAGTACAGAAATTACTGCAAAGACTTCACACCTGAAAAGACCGAAGCCATTACCGGCGTTCCTGCCGACCTTATCGTTAAGGCCGCTCGTATGTACGCCGAAGGCCCTGGAAGCTTCGCTCTGACTTCGCAGTCTCTTTCTCACTCCAGAAACGGCGTCAACAGCGCACGCGCTCTGCTGAACATCCCCGCAATCCTGGGTTACGTCGATATCCCCGGAGGTGCTCTCTTCGGTGTCGGTCCTAAAGGCTATATCGTCCACGACAACGGCCTCACAGAAGACTTCGTTGATTACAACTGGTTCAAGGCTCACAAGAAAGGCCGTCTCGACAAAGACTTCGTTCCTGTTTGGAATCACACTCAGGTTCAGTTCAACCCGAACCAGCTGCCTGAACACGTCAAGAACGGCAAACTCCGCGGCATGGTCGCTTTCGGCTTTAACGTCATGATTTGGCCGCAGCCTCAGGTTTATGCAGAAGCCATCAAGAACATGGACTTCTCCTGCGCAACGGACTACTTCTACCGTGATGAAACCCACCACGACATGGACATTATTTTGCCCGCCGCCATGAACTATGAACGCTATGCACCGTTCGGCACACATGCCGGCAACAAGGTATCTGTCAGAACTCCGGTTAAGCCTATGGGCGAAGCCAAGGAAGACTGGTGGATCGCACTGCAGCTCGGCTGCTTAGTTGATGATCCGAAACACTTCTTTGACGGCGATCCTGTCAAGGCATGCGACTCCATCCTGAAAGAATGGGGCACCACATATGCCGACGCTCAGAAGAACCTGCCGAATATGACTCAGGTTCAGGGTGCAAAACAGCAGCCGCTCAAATACGAAAAAGGTCTTCTCCGTCACGACGGTCAGCCAGGTTTCGATACACCGTCCGGCAAGATCGAGTTGTCTTCCAATATTACGAAGATGCACAACCTCGGCACGATTCCTATTTATGTCGAACCGTATCAGCCGACAGCCGAATATCCGATCAAACTGATCAACGGTACTCGCGCTCCGTACATTACGCACTCCAAGACCCGCAGCGACTCTCCGTATCTGCTTGAAATCGAACCGATGTCCACCGTGGACATCAACCCCGAAGATGCTAAGGCCCGCGGCATCAACGAAGGCGACAAGGTATTGATCAAGAACCAGTACGGTCAGGCAAGAGCTCGTGCTCGAGTCTCCATCATCGTTCCTCCGGGAACCGCCGGCATGCAGTACGGCTGGCGAGGAGACCAGAACACCCAGGTTTTGATCCCGCGCGAATGGGACAAACTTTCGGGCTATGCACCCTACTTTGAAACAACCGTTCAAATCACGAAGGAGGCCTAAGCGATGAGCCAGTTCGGAATAATCGTCAATGTCGATAAATGCATCGGCTGCCAGGCATGCTTCGTTGCCTGCAAAGAAGAAAATAAAGTTGCTCCCGGAATCCAATGGAATCAGATCCATCGTGCAGAAAATCTGCAGGACCGCATCATCAACTATTTCCGCGTGAGCTGCCAGCACTGCGACAATCCGGCCTGCCTGCCGGTCTGCCCTGCTAAGGCCATTTATAAAGGCCCGCACGGAGAAGTGCTTGTTGATCAATCCAAGTGCATCGGCTGCGGCGCCTGCGCCATGGCTTGCCCGTACGGTGCTCCGAAGTTCAACAGAAGCGGCAAGACATCTTACTGGGATGGCCCGGCCTTGGCTTCCGTTCCGCTTCAGTCGCATCAGCAGCGCACTCCCGGCAAAGCCGAAAGATGCACGCTTTGCGTCCAGCGCACCTCCAACGGTCAAGTACCTAAGTGCGTTGAAGCCTGCGCTGTTAAGGCTCTGACTTTCGTTGACTACGACAATCTGACCCCTAAACAGAAAGCCCTGGTTGACAAGTCCGTCGCATTGAACGAAGCCGCCGGTACCAAACCGAAGGTTCGTTATATTGCAAGCCATATGGACATTGCAGGACGTCAGGAAAAGATGTTCTAACCACAGATTTTCTCTGATAGACAAATCGGGCCGGGGCTTTGACTCTCGGTCCGATTTTTTCTTCCGTAGTTTCGGCAATATTCCGAAAGGCCTTGAGCTACTGCGTGCTCTCGGACATATAATTGAAAAATTAACTTTCTTTGAAACAAATTATTAATAAAGGATCTTCAGGCATGTCTCATCTGATGAATAACTATGGTCGCCTTCCTGTCTCTTTTGATCACGGTCAGGGTGTTTGGCTCTGGGATAAAGAAGGCCACAAGTACTTGGACGCTTTAGCAGGCATCGCCGTGAACTCCGTCGGCCATGCTCATCCGAGACTGGTTCGAGCCATTGCCGACCAGGCTTCCAAGCTCATCCACTGCTCAAACTACTTCAACATCGACCTTCAGGAAAAAGTCGCAGAAAAATTGGTCGAACATTCCGGTCTTGAGGCTGTTTTCTTCTGCAACAGCGGTCTCGAAGCCAACGAATGTGCCATCAAGATCGCCCGTAAATTTGGGCATGCCAAGGGCATCGAAGTTCCTAACATTATTGTCTTAAAACATGCCTTCCACGGACGCTCCATTGCCACCCTTTCCGCTACAGGCAATCCCTCTGTCAGAGAAGATTTCTCTCCATATACAGAAGGCTTCATTTTTGTCGATGAGTCTGATTTGGACGGAATCCGTAAGATCGTTGAAGAAAATAAAAATGTTGTCGCTATCTTCTTTGAACCGATTCTCGGCGAAGGCGGCGTCGTCCCTATCGATCTTTCCGTCATCAAAGGCATTCGTGAAATCTGTGACGAACACGACCTCTTGATGATGTGCGACGAAGTCCAGTGCGGCATGGGTCGCTCCGGCAAGTGGTTCGCTCATCAATGGGCTGAAATCAAACCCGACGTCATCACGATGGCTAAGGGTTTGGCAGGCGGCGTTCCTGTCGGCGCTGTCATCGTGAGCGAAAAGGCGAATATCTTTAAACCCGGCAATCACGGATCAACTTTCGGCGGCAACCCTCTTGCTATGCGTGCAGCCCTCGAAACGCTCTCCATCATCGAAGACGAGAAACTTGTCGAAAACGCCCTTGAAGTCGGTAAGAAACTCAAGAAAGCACTTTCTAAATCTCTTAACGGTTTCCCAGGCGTGCGCGGTATTCGCGGCAAAGGCCTGATGCTCGGTATCGTTCTTGACCGTGATGCCCACGACATTCTCGAACTCGGTCTGAAAGCCGGTTTAACCTTCAGTGTCACTGCCGGAAACGTTATTCGTCTCGTTCCCGCTTTGACAATCACTGAAGCCGAGGCTGACGAACTCGTCAAGAGAATCACTCCCGTGATCAGATCGTTCCTTGCACAACCGAAGATCTAAGGTGATTCATGCACAAGAACTTTCTGTGCCTTAAAGATTGCTCGGCGGACGAGTTAAATTACCTTCTCCGCCGGGGCATAAAACTCAAGTCTCGTTTCAAGGCCGGGGAGGTTTACCGTCCCTTTGAAGGAAAAGTGCTGGCGATGCTTTTTGAAAAAGCCAGCACCCGCACCCGCGTTTCCTTTGAGGCAGGCATGGCTCAGCTCGGAGGAACCTCGATTTACCTGAGCACGAGCGAAACTCAGCTGAAAAATGAAGAAACCATTGAGGACACTGCTCGAGCCGTATCCCGTATGGTTGACCTTGTCATGATCCGAACAGGCCCTCATAGCCGATTAGAGGCATTTGCGAAAGAGTCGGAGGTGCCGGTCATCAACGGCCTGACCAACGACAGTCATCCCTGCCAGGTCATGGGCGACATCATGAGCTTCATAGAAAAACGGGGTTCAATTAAGGGCGCCGTCGTGACTTGGATCGGAGACGCGAACAACGTACTCTACTCCTGGCTTTACGCAGCCTCCATTCTCGGATTTAAGGTGCATATTTCGGCGCCCCCGGGATACTCGATCAATCCGACACAAGTGCCGGATAACGATGACTGCTATGACTTTTTCCTATCTCCGGAAGAGGCCGCAGAAGGCGCCGACCTTGTGACCACGGACAATTGGAGATCTTGCGGTTATGACGAAAATCAAGCCAAACGGCAATCCAAATCGGCTCGCTGGCAAGTGAATGAAACGGTCATGAAAGCGGCAAAACCAGACGCTTTATTCATGCATTGCCTTCCCGCCTTCCGCGGGCAAGAGGTCTCTTCCGAAGTCATCGACGGACCGCAGTCTGTCGTTTGGGACGAGGCTGAAAACCGCTTGCACTTTCAAAAAGCACTGATGGAATATTTGCTTTTAGGCAGAATTGAAGACGTTTAGCTTCTGTTAAAGCATTTTGAAAGCCTCGAAAGTATTCCGCTCTCGAGGCTTTTTGACGTTCTATCGCATTCAATACTTCCTGAATTTATCGGATGCAACTAAACTAAGAAAAACCAGTTTGTCGGAGGTATCTATGGAAAGATCCCAAAGAGAAAGGCTGACTGAAGAGTTGACGCTTGTGCTCCTTTATTTGACATCTTTCACCGAAAAGCAATGTCCTAATGTCCGTATGGCCTGGAAGACGCATGATTGGACGGCATTAGACGATCTTGCAGAGGACGGTTTCATGGTTCCTCCGCACAACAGAAAAAACTACACTCGTTACTTGACCGACGAAGGTGTTGAGAAAGCCAAAGAGCTACTGGAGCAAATTGGTCCTTCACTTGGTTTCAAAAAAGAAGATTGGGGAGATTGACGTTCTTCTTAGCGCAAACTCAAGATCGTCTACCACTGCGGTGGCGACCGAAATGGCCTCCTCATTTTATGAACAAAAGTCTTGAAGATTAGACTGAATGTCTCGTGAATTGGAGGAGATTGTCTTGGAAAAAACAGAACGCGACAAATTAATCGACGAGCTGACGCTGGCTCTTCTTTATCTGACTTCCTTTACCGAAGAAGGCAAGCCGGATGTCCGCATGTCTTGGAAAAGTCACGATTGGACGGCAATGGACCGATTAGTGGACGATGGTTTTATCGAGAAACCGAAATGCATACGTAAGCATTCTCGAGTCCTCACGAACGAAGGAATTGAAAAAGCCAAGGAACTCTTGGACCACGTCGGTCCCTCCCTTGGCTTTAATAAAAAAGACTGGACGAATTAGTTCCGCAGAGCCTTCGCCTGCGGAAACTCACCTAGACCATAGCAACTTCCGGCTCGAGCTTGACGCCAAAACAGTTCTTGACGCGAAGTCTCACGTCTTGAGCCATCGCGTAGATATCCTCACCCGTTGCCTGTCCGTAATTCACAAGAACAAGCGGCTGCTTTTCCCAAACACCGACGTCGCCCATGCGATAACCGCGAAGACCTGCATTGTCGATCAGCCAGGCGGCGGAAAGCTTGAAACGACCGCCGGCCAAAGGATAAGAAACTAAAGAAGGATTGGTCCGAAGAAGACTTGTAAAAGTCTCTCTGTCGACGACAGGATTCTTGAAGAAACTTCCGGCGTTTCCGAACTTCACCGGAGACGGCAGTTTTCTGCGGCGCAGTGAAATCACGCAGGAGTAAACGTCTTGGGGAGAGAGCTCGGGGAAGCTGTTGATCTCGATCTCTTCGGCAAGCGCTTTATAGGAAGTGTTGGGAACCCAATTCTTGGGAAGCTTGAACGTCACAGCAGTGATGACCAAATGACGGTTTTCCGGCTTCTTAAACGTTGAGTGGCGGTAGCCGAAGTCGCATTCCTCATTGGTCAGCGTCCGCTCTTCACCGGTGTCCATATCAAAGCATTCAACTGAATCAATGAACTCTGCGGCTTCTAAGCCATAAGCACCGATATTTTGAATCGGAGCCGCACCGACGGTACCGGGAATATAAGCCAGGTTCTCAAGACCGGGCATTCCGGCATCAAGCATTTTGCGCACAAAGCTGTGCCAAACCTCGCCGGCTCCGGCACGAACGAAATAATGTTCGTCGTCTTCTCTGATCTTCTCAAAACCAGGAATCATCATCCGCAGCAGGAAGCCAGGATAATCCTCTCTAAATAATACATTAGAGCCGCCTCCGATGACCATAAAGTCCTGAGGTTGCTGCCGGAGATGTTCTCTTGCCTGTTTTAAATCCTCAATGGAACGGATCTCGGCAAAGTTCTTCGCTTTTGCGTCAACACCGAAGGTATTGAGCTTTTTAATATGTTCGTCAGTCTTGAGCTCCATAAGAAGGCTCCAAAATTACCCTATTCTTTTGAGACGTTCTTCAATCTTATTCAAAATCGATTCTTCATCCATACCGCATTCTTGGTAAAGATGTAAGTTATCTCCTTGCTGGATGAAACGATCGGGAATTCCGATCTGAAATACATCCGCAGGAATACCTTTTGCGGCTAAAACCTCAAGGCATGCATCACCGGCGCCCCCAATGATGACATTCTCCTCCAGAGTCACTAAAAGATCATTATTTTTTGCAGCTTCTTCGATCGCATCGCCGTCAACCGGCTTTACAAAACGCATGTCGTACACGGTGGCATCGATTTTTTCTGCCACTGCTTTGGCCTCAGCCAGCATACTTCCGAAAGCCAGCATTGCAACTCTGGCGCCCTTCGGTGCATTTCCGGTACGCACCAGACGAGCTTTGCCGAGCGGCAGTTCATGCATTTCTTTATCAACCGGAACGCCGGGTCCTCTGCCTCTCGGATAACGCACGATAGCAGGATGATCGAGCTTGTATCCGGTATAAAGCATCTGACGGCATTCGTTCTCATCCGACGGCGCCATAATCACAAGGTTCGGGATGCAGCGCAGGAAAGACAAATCAAACGATCCGTGGTGCGTTGCACCGTCCGCACCCACTAAACCACCGCGATCCAGCGGGAACAGAACCGAAAGATCCTGAATAGCCACGTCGTGGACGATTTGGTCAAAAGCTCTCTGAGAAAAAGTTGAATAGAAAGTACAGACGGGTTTTAAGCCTTCCGCTGCAAGACCGGCTGCAAAAGTAGCGGCATGCTGTTCGGCAATCGCAACATCAAAGAAACGGTTCGGAAACTCTTTGGCAAAAGCCACCAATCCGGAGCCTTCTTTCATCGCTGGCGTGATCGCAATCACGCCCGGATCCTTGCGCGCAATATCCACGAGCCAGTCACTGAATACCTCAGTGTAGGTCTTGGCATGCGGAGAAGGAACGATTCCCTTGCTTGAATCAAACGGAGAAATTCCGTGATACTTAGTCGGATTGTCGACAGCCGGAGCATAACCATGACCCTTTTGCGTCACAACGTGAAGTACCAGCGGCCCGTTGAGCTGTTTCATGTTCTGAAGCACCGGAATCAGCACTTCTAAGTCATGACCGTCAATCGGACCGTGATAGTCCATTCCGAATTCTTCAAACAGCGTGGAGTGAGGTGCCACCATACCCTTGCTGTACTCTTCAGCACGCTTCGTTAGATCGAATAGTTTCGGAAACGGACGCACAATCGCTTTGCCGATGTCTCGGGCCTGAGCGTAAAACTGTCCGCTCATCAGCTGTGTAAAGTGATTCTTTAGAGCCCCGACCGGCGGAGAAATAGAACAGTCATTGTCGTTGAGGATCACCAGCAGGCGGAGATCCTTCATGTCGCCCGCGCAGTTCAAGGCCTCAAACACCATACCCGCGGTCATTGCACCGTCGCCGATGACAGCAATGTGGCTTCTACCCTTCTTTCCCAAGGTCTTTGCCGCGACGGCCATGCCTAAAATCGCGGAAATAGAAGTGGAAGAATGACCCGTTCCGAAACAGTCATACGGACTTTCCGAACGCTTCGGGAAGCCGGACAAGCCTTTGTACTGGCGAAGCGTCGACATGCGGTCCCGACGCCCCGTCAGAATCTTATGCGCATAAGCCTGATGGCCGACGTCCCAAACTAACCGATCTTCCGGCGTATCAAACACGTAGTGAATAGCGATAGCCAGCTCGACGGTTCCCAGAGAAGACGAAAGGTGGCCGCCTGTCTTGGAAACGTTATCGATAATGAAAGTACGAAGTTCGTTTGCAAGCTGTTTTAACTCCGGCATCGACAATTTCTTTAAATCGGCCGGAGAATTAATAGTTTCGAGAATGGTAGTCATCGCTGCTTACTTCTTAGTGAGTCCTTCTGATGATGAAATCAGCGATTTCGATTAAACGTTCTTTGCCGTCCAAATCTTCGCTGAGCCCTTCAACGGCTTTGGCGGCAATTAAATATTGTTCTTCAGCAAGTTCTTTGGCTTTTTCCAGGCCAAGCAGGCTGACGTAAGTCGGTTTATCTCCTAAAGCATCCTTACCGGCTGTTTTACCAAGCTCAGCCGTATCGCCGACGACATCCAAAATGTCATCGACGATTTGGAAAGCCAAACCGATAGCATTTCCATAAACCTCAAGCTGCGAAAGATCGTGCTGTGAAGGAGTCTTTTTTCCGGCAAACGCACCCAGAAGTACTGAGGCCTTAAGGAGCGCCCCCGTTTTCATCGAGTGCATTAGGCGCAGCTCTTCAATCGTCATCTTCTGATTGCCGACGACGCTCAGGTCAATCGCTTGCCCTCCGCACATGCCTCGCGTGGAAGATGCGTAGGCCAAAAGCTCGACGAGCTTAATTCTCTGCTCAGCAGGCAGCTTCGTTCTGACTAAGAACAGAAAGGCTTCCGGCTGGAGTGCATCGCCTGCAAGCATGGCCACTGCTTCACCAAAAGCCGCATGAGTAGTGGGCTTACCGTGGCGCAGTATGTCGTTATCCATGCACGGCAGATCATCGTGAATCAAGGAATAAGAATGGACGCATTCAACAGCTAAGGCCGTAAGGTCCAGGTTTTCGGGATCGGCATCAAATATTTGTCCGACGGCATAAACAAGCAGCGGACGCACGCGCTTACCGCCTCCGATGACGGAGTAGCGCATAGCCGAATGGAGTTTTTGGGGAATAAGAGCTTCCTGAGGAAGATTATTTTCAGCTGCTTTTTCAACCCTCTGCTGGCAAGCCTTTACCCAATCTTTAAAAGCAACAGTCATAACTTCTTAGAAAGGGATATCGTCGTCATTTCGACGGGAACGGCGGCTTACCGGGGTTTCTTCAGGTTCGTCATCATCCTGCTGATTGCCGAACTTTTGATCCAGTTCACGTACTCTGTCTTCTGCGCGTTTTAACAAGTCATTGCAGTGTTTGCGCAGTTCAGAGCCGCGGGCATAAGCTTCAACAGATTCTTCCAGAGGCAGACCGCCTTGAGACAGGCGCTGCGACAAGGCTTCCAGTTCCTTAAGAGCTTCTTCAAAAGACAGAGAAGAAATTTCAGGGGCCTTTTCTCCCATTTCCGATAATCCTTATATTTGTTTGTGTCATGAGCATTTTCGCTCATTTAGACGTTAGCGAACAACTTTTTGACAATCCTACAGGCATATCTCGATATTTAGACGGTTTTCACTCAAGCTGAGGCACTAAATGTAAGCTTTTGCATTAGTTTGCTCAAAAATCGTTCAAGCGCTCAGGTGTACTTATTCATAGCGGATGAGCCTTCGAAGATTTGTAATGAAGCCTAAAATCGACTAATCACTAAAAAGAGGTGTTCCGTCTGCTACCTCGGCCTAAAGGCCGAGGCTTGTGAAAGCCTCTAGTTGACTAGCCTCAGTCTGCTGTTCGGGGACTACGTTGGTCGGGAACCTATAGGCACCGCGGGATGCAGATCCTAGTCCCGC